>Ga0209125_1000497_pt1 | contig 49836 bp, 48 predicted proteins | sample BarGraIncub1131A_FD_184503 | JGI IMG/M metagenome (GOLD analysis project Ga0209125, IMG submission 184503) | Arctic peat soil microbial communities from Barrow, Alaska - Barrow Graham LP Incubations 11-31A (SPAdes) (version 2) | ecosystem: Environmental > Terrestrial > Soil > Wetlands > Peat... | reverse complement strand
CTGGTGATTATGGCCTGAAGGTAACACCCGTTCCCATACCGAACACGAAGGTTAAGCTTCAATGCGCCGATGGTACTGCAGGGGTGACCTTGTGGAAGAGTAGGTTGTCGCCAGGTTACAAAAAACCACTAAGTTTAACTTGGTGGTTTTATTTTGCGTAGATATTAGAAAAAAGGTGACTTAAAGTCATCTTTTTTCTTTATAAAGATACTATTGTTCAAATCCTTTGCTAAATACTTATTAATGCATTATAATTTTGCTATACTAATATTAAAGCTTTTGCTGTGAAATTATAATAACTATAATAAGATTTTAAATAATATAACATAAAAGGAGAAAGATTAAAATGAAGACAATACGTTGGGGAATCATTGGATGCGGCGATGTTACCGAGGTTAAGAGTGGTCCGGGGTTTCAAAATGCGAAGAACTCACAATTAGTAGCTGTGATGAGGCGTAATGGAAATTTAGCGAGAGATTATGCGCTACGCCACAACGTTCCAAAGTGGTATGATGATGCTCAAAAATTGATAGATGACCCTGAGGTTGATGCAGTTTACATAGCTACTCCGCCTGCGTTTCATGAAGAGTATACATTGAAGTCTGCAAAAGCTGGAAAACCCGTTTATGTTGAAAAACCTATGGCCAGAAATTTTAAGGAATGCACAACTATGATTGAGGCATGCAAAAATGCGGGAGTACCATTATTTGTAGCATATTATAGAAGGACTTTGGACCGCTTTAACAAGATTAAGGAATTGATTGATTCAGGAAAGATTGGAGAAGTACGTTTAGTTACAGTTGTTTTATATAGGAAACCAATTGAACGAGATCCGAAATCTGGAGAATTTCCATGGAGAGTAATACCACAAATTGCAGGTGGAGGTGAGTTTTTAGATCTTGCTTCTCATACACTGGATGTTTTAGATTATATTTTAGGGCCAATTAAAGAAGCGGTTGGTTATGCAGACAATCAGGCGAAATTGTATGAAGCGGAAGACATTGTTACTGCTTCTTTATCATTCGAGTCCGGAGCACGGGGAACAGGGGCATGGTGTTTTTCAAGCTTTTCGAATTATGATATGAATGAGATTGTCGGAAGCCTTGGTAAGATATCCTTTTCAACTTATGGAGAAGAACCGATATTACTTACAACTATTGAGGGGACTACGCAAATACACATAATAAAACCGGTTCATATCCAACAACAATTAATTCAAATGGTTGTAAATGAGCTAAACGGTGTAGGAGTAAGTCCAAGCAAAGGGACTAGTGCTGCGCGAACAACTTGGATTATGGATGAAATTTTAAAGAATTATAGGAGCGGCAAGAGATGAGCATTAAAGAAAAAGGACAAATAAATATTTTAATAGTAGATGATGAGGAAAGTATAGTTGAATTTATAAAAATGGGATTAGAGAATGAAGGGTATAGCACACACGCTGCATATAACGGTATAGAAGCAATAGAGAAAGCAAAAAATATAAAACCACATATTATAATTCTTGATATAATGTTGCCTGGAATAAGTGGGTATGAGGCATGCATAGAAATAAAGAAATCTATAAGAACATCCATAATAATGCTAACAGCAAAGGATGAAATAGATGATCGGGTTAGGGGCCTTGATATAGGAGCGGATGATTATATGGTTAAGCCATTTAGTTTTAAAGAATTGATAGCTCGGATTAATGCTAGACTTAGAAGCAGCTTTCCAGAATTACTAGATGTTATACGAGCAGGAGATTTTTCTATAGATGATGGTGCACATGAGATTAATTATAAGGGTAGTCTATTAATGTTATCTCTAACTGAATATAATCTGCTTAAATACTTAATAGTTAACAATGGATTAGTTTTGAGTAAACGAATAATTCTAGAAAAAGTTTGGGGTTATGACTTTGACGGCGCAGAAAATATTGTTGAAGTGTATATAGGATACTTGAGAGATAAACTTCAGGATAAGAGACATAATGTTATTTGTACTGTTCGTGGAGTTGGATATAAGGTCGTAATATTATGAGGAAATTTCGAGATGTTATTAATATAAAGAGCTTAAAATGGCAGTTATTAGTTAGGTGGTCCTTAATGTTAATACTTTTGCTAATTATTATGGGAATATCTCAATATTTCATAACAAGAAGTTACTTGTTTTCAGGAAAAAATCAAGTTCTTGAGGCAAGGCTACATGATTTGGATAAGGATGATTTACAAAATTCAAAATATCCAAATAGTATAAAATTAAATGCAACGTTTCTTGTCAATTTAGTTTCAGATCGGAATACTAGTGTGATTATAATTGATGCAAAAGGTGGAATTATATCTGAAAGTAAAGGAATAAATGGAGATATAACGCCCCCTCATTTATCACAAGAGGAATATAAAATGTTACTTAAAGAAAGTGGAAAGGGGGAAAAGTATAAAATAGTTCAAAACCGAACTGGTAGTGAAGATATGATTAAATTTAAGATAATTGATTCGGGACCACTAGCGCCTGGACTAGTACAGATAAGTACAACTGTAGATCCAATAAATATAATGTTAGTTAATCAAATATATTTTTATATTGTGGCTTCAATTGTAATAATAATTTTGGGTATATTAATAGGAATATCTGTTTTAAAACATACGCTAAAACCCTTGAATAAATTGACTAATACTTTAGAGAAAGTAACTGTGGGACAATTAAATATGTACTTACCTATAGATAATGGTCAGTTTGAGATAGATAGTCTGTCGGTTGCTTTTAATGAAATGTTTAAGCGTATAAAAATTTCCTTCGAAAAGGAACAATATATAAAGAATAAGATGCAAAGATTTATTTCAGATGCTTCTCATGAAATGAGAACTCCACTTACGTCAATTCACGGATTCGTTGAGGTTTTACAACGCGGAGCTGCTAAAAATGAAAAACAATTAGATATAGCTTTAAATAGCATTTTGAATGAGAGTGAACGATTAACTAACTTAGTTAATGAACTTTTAATGCTAACTAAGTTGGAACAACAGATAAAGCATGAAATGAAAAATGAAAATATCAAAGATATTCTAGAAGAGGTGTATCCTCAACTGAAGATTTTAGCGGGCCAGCGAAAAATTGATATGAAATTAAAAGATAACTTGTTTGTTTTAGCAAATAAAAATCAAATTAAACAAATAATTTATAACTTAGTACAAAATGCAATAGAACATACAGATGAAAAAAGTGGAGTTATTTGTATTAGTATGAACACTATTGATAGACCTTCAGGAATAGTTTTAGTTCTTGCTATTAAAGATAATGGAACAGGTATACCAGAAAAAGATCTATCTGAGATATTTGATAGATTTTTTAGAAGTGAGGAACATAGATCAAGAAAGAATGGTGGTTACGGCTTAGGATTATCTATAGTTAAGTCTATTGTTGATGCCCATAGGGGGGAAATTAGTGTAAGTAGTGAATTAAATAAAGGAACTATTTTTTCTGTATTTATTAAATTAGCTGACTCATGAAGTTTTTTTATTATGCATATATTGGGATGGACCTTGTTTTGAAGGCTGTCTTTTTTTATTTTTACTTATCTATAAGAAAAGTTAATTTATCTTAAAACATAAAATTAGAAATATAAAAATTTAAATATATAATAATATAGGAATTACAAATTTATTGTAGAATAATAATAAAGTTAGGTATCATTAGAAAAATATCATGTTATAATGAAAGATAGTAATTAGGGGGCAAAATAAAATGAAACTTGTGATTAAAGATATAGATAAAAGTTATGGGGAGAAACAGGTTCTAAAAAAGGCATCTTTTACTTTCGAAAAAGGAAAAATTTATGGGCTATTAGGAAGAAATGGAGCAGGTAAGACAACGCTTTTCAATTGCATTAGTGGGGAAATTAAATATGATAGTGGTAGAATAAGCATTATTGAAGATGGACAAGAAACTGATGATATAGATTATAAAAAGGTAGGATATGTTTTTTCAGAACCTGCGCTACCAGAATTTTTAACTGGATATGAGTTTTTAAAATTTTATATTGATATTAATAAAGATAAAATTAAAGAATTACTTACAATAGAGGAGTATTTTGATATTATAAAGATTGATGAAGAAGACAGGTATCGTTTAATAAGAGGGTATTCCCACGGAATGAAAAATAAAATGCAAATGATTTGTCTTTTAATAACTAAACCTGCTGTAATTTTGTTAGATGAACCTTTAACTTCTTTTGATGTAGTGGTTGCATTGGAAATAAAGAATTTATTAAAGAAAATGAAAAGTGAGCACATTATCATTTTTTCAACACATATTCTTCAATTGGCTACAGATTTATGTGATGAGATTTTGGTATTAAATAATTGTATTTTAGAAGAAGTGGATAGTGAGGTTTTAAAAAGTACTGAGTTTGAAGAGAAGGTTATGGAAATTTTGAAGGAGAAAGTTAATGATTAATACATTTATAAATAGTTTTAAGGTATCTTTTGTAGAGCAAGCTAATACATTTATATATTTTCTTAAAAGGATACCATTGATAGGAGATAAATTCCCAGATATTTTATATAAAAAAACCCATACTAAATTAATTATAGGGGTTATACGTAAGATACTAGAAGTATTTGGTGGATTTATAGGTAAAACTATATATTTGGTCATAATGATTATTTTACCTTCAGTTTATATTTCTCATGATATAGAAAAGTTACAACCAATTTTTATACATATATTATTCTTCTTAAGTTTTTTTATCGGACCGCTTATTAAAACTATAATATTTGATGAAAACAACAAAGTTGCCTTTGATATGATAACCTTGATGAAAGCTGATGCAAGAGAATACTATATTTCAGAGATAACATATAGAAATATAACAAACTTTATATACTTTGTTATTCCAGTAATGATAATAGGTTTAATAATAGGATTATCACCCATAAAGGCAATAGTGCTTGTTGCAGAACTAACAGTTTTTAAATTAATTGGTGAATGGATACAGCTTTATATGTATGATAAGACAGAATTGATGTTAAAAAAGAAAGGAGTATTATTGTCCTTAGTAATTGTTAGTGGACTTTTTCTTGCATATATATTACCCTTACTAGGTGCTACAATTGATTTCAATTTAATATTATTTAATCTTTATGTGGTGATTCTTATATTTGGATTTGGAGTTTTAGCATTTATGAATCTATGGAAATATAGGAGATATTCTTTAATTGCAAAGGCTTTATTAACTAAGGATAATTTGTTTAATGTAGATGCTTTAAAAACTCAAATTACTTTTGCAACGGTAAAATTAGATGAAAAGAAAATGAGTAAGGAAGGCCTTAATACGAAAAAATATGATGAGAAGCATGGATATGAATTCTTAAATTCAATATTTTTCCTTCGTTTTAGAAGAATAATGATAAACCCTGTAAAGCAAAGAATTATAATTATAGGTGTGTTATTTTTAATTGCCATGTATTTTGTGTTTTTTATGCCAGAAAGAAGGGGCATGCTTGTTAATGCATTTAAAAACAGTATACCCATATTGGTATTCATAATGTATAGTTTATCAACGGGTGAAAGAATCTGTAAAGCTATGTTCTATAATTGTGATTTAAGTTTACTAAGATATGCCTACTACAGAGAGGGGAATGTGATTTTATCCAACTTTACTTTAAGGCTTAAGATGGTAATAATTCTTAACATAATACCAGCTTTGACTTTATGCTTTGCTATAGCTTGCATTATATTAGCTAGTGGTTATAGTTCACATATATTTGTAATGATACCTTTATTTTTGTGTATTCTTTGCTTATCTTGTTTCTTTTCTATACATCATTTGTTTATGTATTATGTTTTGCAACCTTATACTGCAGAGTTAACAGTGAAAAGTCCCTTATTTAAAATTATAAACATGGTTATGTACCTTGTTAGCTATGTATGCCTTCAAATTAGGACTTCTTCATATTATTTCATGGCAGGGGTTATTGTAACAACTATTGTATATATGGTAGTTGCATTAATTTTAACCTATAGGATAGCTCCAAGAACTTTTAAGTTAAAATAGATATAAATTGTAACAGATAATATATATAATTCAGGATAGACCTTATTAAGAGGTCTATCCTTTTTTTGATAATAATGAACTATGGTCTAGATATGTATATGGATACCAATCATTTACTTTATTCTCAGTAAACTCTTAACTAATTCTCAAGTTATTTTAAGTTAAGGTTTGTATAATTGAAAATGTAGAAAAAAATTAATAATTATATTTGCAAGGAGGTTTTAGTTTTCTTATTAAGACTAAGGTTATCTACAAAGGGAGAGAATATATGAAATATAAGATATCAAAGTTACAAATATTTAGGCATATTATACAAATTGCATTCTTTGTTTTACTGCCCAGTTTATATTTTTTAGCTTTTAGTCAATTAAAAACAATTTATATTATGATTCTTAAAGGAAATTATAATTTTATTCAAGCTTTTCCACAAATATTTGTTGCGGTGGTAATTTTTCCTATAACAATATATTTCGGAAGATTTTTTTGTGGGTGGTTTTGTGCGTTTGGATCATTTAATGATTTTTTATATATGATTTCTAGTAAGGTATTTAGAACAAAATTTAAAATAACTAAAAGATTGGATGTAGGTTTAAAATATTTCAAGTATGTAGTTTTAGTATTTGTTATTTGTGTTATTTGGACAAAAGGTAACACTTTATTTGATAGCACTAGCCCCTGGGATGCGTTTGCTCTAATAACTGATTTTCCGTCTGTTATATCAGATTATTTTATTGGTTTTGTACTCTTAGGATTAATAACAGTTGGAGCAATATACATAGAAAGGTTTTTTTGTAGATATTTATGTCCACTAGGAGCCTTCTTTGCAATAACATCAAAATTAAGGAGAATTAAAGTAGTTAAACCTACAGAAAAGTGCGGGAAATGTAGAGTATGCACAAATAATTGTGCCATGGGAATAAATCTTTATAAAACCGAGCAGGTAAGCAGTGGAGAATGCATAAATTGCTTTAAATGCATAGAGGTTTGCCCAAGAGCAAATACAAAGGTTATAATTAAGGACGAGAATATTGATCCGGTATATGCTAGTTCAATGGCTATAGTCGCCTTTGTAGGATTTTATGTTGTGAGCAGTGGTATTGGTAATATAATTAGTAAAAATAATGCCGATTTAGGAAATAGAACTTCAAATTCTAAGGCACCTAGTACTAGTAGCAGTAACGCAACAACTAATAAATCTGCCCCTCCAGTAAGTTCATTTAATTCAAAATATAAAGATGGAACATATACAGGTAGTGGAACTGGTTTTAGACCTAATTTAACTGTAGCAGTTAGTATAAGGAATGATAGAATTACCAAGGTGGAAGTCGTGTCCATAAATGATAATGAGCAACAACCAGTCAGTATTGTTCCGCAAGAAATTATACAAGCTCAATCAACAAATGTTGATGCAGTGTCAGGGGCTACAAGAACAAGCAACGGAATTATGAACGCTGTAGATGATGCATTAAGTAAGGCAATGGCTTAAAAACACACAAGTAGTAGTTAGTTATTTTAAATTACCTCAAACTTATAGTTTGAGGTAATTTTCTGTATTTTTACTTAATTGACAGATAGAACGATTTAATTGTCAGAAGTATGTTATAATAATAGACGAAATTGTAAAAAGGGGGATGGAAATGAATATACCATTAATTATAGTAATCTTATATATATTTATATTGCTTGGAGTTTCATGGTATTCTACCAAATTATCTAAAAATGGGGGTGCAGAAGGTTTTCTATTAGCAGGTAGGGGGATGCCCGCTACAGTAGTCGCAGTTATGGTTGCTGGAATAGCAGTAGGTGGAGCTTCGACAGTAGGAGTTGCTGAAAGTGCTTATACTAAAGGAATTTCAGCAGGTATGTATAATGCAGCATGGGCTGCTGGTGCAGCTTTTGCGGGTTTGGTTGTAGCTAAAAAATTTAGAAAAATGACTATAACTACAGTTCCAGAATTATTAGGAAAATGTTATGGTAAATCAGGAAAATTATTAGGGGTAGTGGGACAACTAGTTATTCAAATAGTAATTACATCTCTACAATACATTGCAGGGGCATCAATACTAAACGCACTACTTCCAAATATATTTAGCTTTAAAATTGGAATGATAACCACCGCTTTGGTATTTGTTGGCATTACTTTAATAGGTGGATATTGGGCAGCTGGTTTAAGTAATATCATAAATGTAATCGTTATATATATAGGACTTGTACTAGGGGCTGTAGCTGCAGTACATAATGTTGGAGGAATGAGTAACATAGTATTAAAACTAAATCCAAGTACACCATGGTTTAATCCTATTGCCGGTGTTGGTGGAGCGATAGTACTCGCTTGGTTTGTTGTTATGATTACTCAGTCCATGTCTAATCAAGCAGTTGTACAAGTATCATTTGCTGCTAAAAATGGTAACACGGCAAGAAGAGGGTATTTGCTAGGCGCTTTATTTATATTACCAGTGGGATTTATAGCATCCTTATATGGAATTGTAGCAGCCGTGCAGTTTCCAGGACTACCGAACGCTGCTATGGCTCTTCCCAAAGTTGTTATGTCACTAAATCCAATTGTGGCAGGAATTACGTTATCAGGACTATGGGCAGCAGACGTGTCTACAGCTGTAGGGTTACTTTTAGGAAGTGCAACACTAGTAATTAATGATGTAGTGAAAGTATATGCAAAAACTAGTTTAACTGTAAAACAAGAGTTAATATACTCGCGTGTTATTATTCTTATAATAAGTGTTATAACTTATTTACTTGCCAGTAGTGTAGTGGGAATATTAAATACGTTACTTATAGGATTATCTCTAACTACTGCATTTACTATTTTAGTGTTATTTACAATGTTTGCACCTAAATTATGTAAAAAAAGTGCAGCTATATGGACTTTAACTGTTGGAATATTAATACTTGTATCATGGGTGTTTATTCCACAAACGCATGTAGTATCTCATCCGATATATCTAGAATGGCCTTTGTGCCTTGTAACTTTCTTTTTAGTATACATATTTGACAAAAGACCAGCTACTATATCTACATTGGCGAATATATCTACATCTACATTAGAAAATTAGGATTTACCCCTTTAATTCTAGGGGCTGGTTCAATAGAAAGAATTTTTATATTATTTTCTTCCAATCAAAAAGGAGCCTTAGCTAAAATGCTTAAGCTCCTTTTATTATATTAACCTTTTCTATTAATAGCACTAAATAAAGCGTTTAGTGAAGCTGTATCAATATTTGCGGAAACGCCAACTCCGAAATACCTTTTGCTATTGTACTCTATCTGTATATAAGTTGCAGCCTTTGAGTTTGAGCCACTGCCTAGAGCATGTTCGTCGTAAGATATAAAGTTATAACCATTAATATTTGAGGCATGTAGTGCATTAAATATGGCGTCTACAGGGCCATTGCCAATCCCAGAAATATTCATTTCTTTTCCCCTTACTGAGATTAATGCCTGGATATTTACTATATTTTCATCTGTTTCAACATTTTGTACTGATTGAATGGTATAATTTTTTAATAAATTTGGAGATTTTATATTTAAGTATTCTTTTTTAAATAAATCATAAATTTGATTTGCAGAGAGCTCTGTGCCAAGTAAGTCTGAATTATTCTTTACAAGAGTCCCGAAATCAGTCTGCATAGATTTAGGCAAAATAAAACCAAATTCATTTTCCATTATAAAGGCAGCTCCACCCTTACCAGATTGACTGTTAATACGAATAATTTCTTCGTAATCACGTCCAACATCGTGAGGATCAATTGGAAGGTAGGGAACTTCCCAAAAATTATTATGCTCGTCCTTTAAGGCTTTAAGCCCTTTTTTGATTGCATCTTGGTGTGAACCAGAAAAGGCAGTGTATACAAGTTTTCCAGCATATGGATGACGATCATGCACAGTCATCTTAGTGCAGTCTTCATAGACATCCAAAATCTCATATAGTTTTGAGAAATCTAATTCAGGATTTATTCCTTGAACATGCATATTTAGAGCCATTTCCATAATATCAAGATTTCCAGTTCGTTCACCGTTACCAAATAGAGTACCTTCAACTCTGTCAGCTCCTGCAAGTACTCCAAGTTCTGATGCCGCAGTACTAGTACCACGGTCGTTATGAGTATGAAGACTTATAAGAACACTTTCCCTATTTTTAATGTTAGCGCAGAACCATTCAATTTGATCTGCATAAATATTAGGGGTAGCCATTTCAACTGTTGATGGTAAGTTTAAAATAGCTTTTTTTGATGGAGTTGGTTTCCAAACGTCCAATATAGCTTCGCAAATTTCAAGCGAATATTCAAGCTCAGTTCCAGTAAAGCTTTCTGGAGAATATTCAAAAGAAAAATCTGTTTCTGGATATTTATCTTTGTATATCATTAAAAGTTTTGCACCAGTAACTCCCATTTCAATGATTTCCTGCTTGCTTTTATGAAAAACCACTCTTCTTTGTAAAACTGAAGTTGAATTATAAAGGTGAATGATAGCTTTTTTTACTCCCTTAAGACTTTCAAAGGTCTTTTTAATTAAATGTTCTCTTGATTGAGTTAGAACTTGAATAGTTACATCTTCTGGAATAAGATTATCTTCTATTAAGGTTCTTAGGAATTGGTATTCTGTATTAGAAGCCGAAGGGAAACCAACTTCTATTTCTTTGAATCCAATATTAACAAGTAATTTGAAAAATTTAACTTTCTCATCTACATTCATTGGAATAGGAAGTGATTGATTACCATCTCTTAAATCAACACTACACCAGATAGGTGCTTTTTCTATTTGTTTATCAGGCCACTGACGATTTTTAATATTTATACTACCATATGGTTTATAGTTTTTATAAGACATTTATAACACCCCTTCAAAATTCTTAGTAGTAAATGCGAAGAAACTCCGCCTCAATCAAGAGGCGAAGTTTCTTCGCGGTACCACTCTAGTTAGCTTTAATTCTAAAACTCACTCAATGCCCTATTAACGCTAGAGACAAACGATCCACCTTACTTAGGTTCAGGCGATAGCTCACAGAGCGAGTTCAAAATCTTGAAATTACCGATTCACAGCTACCTCGGCTCTCTGAGAATTTCTTAAGACCTTTACTACTTCTGTTCAATGCATTTATTATTATTATTGTAACACTAAAAATGCTCTTTTACTTATTTTATTTCTTTTGCAATAAGTTCTGACATCTCAACAGTTCCAACATTTTTCATGCCAGGTCCCATAATATCGACTGTTCTATAGTTTTTGTCTAGTACTTTAGATACTGCATCTTCAACATCTTTTGCGGCATCTTCCATATTAAAACTATATCTAAGCATCATTGCTACGCTCATTATTGTTGCAATTGGATTAGCTATATCTTTACCTGCAATATCTGGAGCTGAACCATGTATGGGTTCATATATTCCAAGCTTTGTGTTGCCCAAACTAGCTGATGGAAGCATTCCAAGAGATCCTGTAAGCATTGAAGCTTCATCACTTAGGATATCACCAAACATGTTTTCAGTTAGAATTGTATCAAAACTACCTGGGTTACGTATAAGCTGCATTGCACAACTATCAACTAATTGTACTTCAAAAGTTACATCTGGGTAGTCTGCTGCCATCTTCGTAACTATTTCTCTCCAAAGCCTTGAGGTCTCGAGAATGTTAGCCTTATCAACTAATGTAAGCTTTTTACTCCTTTTCCTTGCAGTTTCAAAACCAACACGGGCTATTCTCTCTATTTCATAAGTTGAGTAAGCCATTGTGTCCCATGCCTTTTGGCCACCGCCTTCAAGGTCTATTCTGGATCTTTCACCAAAATATATTCCACCAGTTAATTCCCTTATAACCATGATATCAATATTATCTTTAAGAATTTCTGGTTTAAGAGCTGAAGCTTCCTTTAATTGTGGAAAAAGAATAGCAGGTCTTAGGTTTGCAAAAACCTCCAGGCCTTTTCTAATACCAAGGAGTCCAGCTTCTGGTCTTAAATGACCTGGAAGTTTGTCCCATTTAGGACCGCCTACAGAACCAAGTAAAACTGCATCACTATTTCTGCAAACGTCTAAAGTTTCTTGTGGAAGAGGAACCCCTGTTTTATCTATAGCAATTCCCCCCATTAAAACATCAGTATATTGCACAGGAAAATTATATTTTTTAGATATTACATCTAATACCTTAATTGCACCAAGAACTATTTCTGGTCCAATTCCATCTCCTTTTATAACAGCTATTTTTGTCATTACTATTCAGTCCTTTCTTTAAGATAATTTACAAGACCCTCAGCATTTATTATCTCTTGCATAAATTCTGGAAAAGGTGTCGCCGTATATGTTTTTCCCTTTGTGTTGTTAGTAATAATTCCAGTAGCGACATCAACTGATACATCATTTCCTTCTTCAATATCTTGTGCTGCCTCTACGCATTCGAGTATTGGTAAACCTATGTTAATTGAATTTCTGTAGAAAATTCTAGCGAAAGTTTCAGCAATTATACAACTAATTCCAACAGTCTTTATAGCAAGAGGTGCATGTTCTCTTGAAGAACCACAACCAAAATTTTTACCAGCAACCATTATGTCTCCATTTTTAACTTTACTTACAAAACCCTTATCTATATCTTCCATGCAATGTGCTGCGAGCTCTTTTGCATCTGAAGTATTAAGGTATCTTGCAGGAATTATAACATCTGTGTCTACATTATTACCATATTTTATAGCTTTTCCTTTAAACATTACATTACCTCCTCAGGTGACGAAATTTTGCCTGTTATTGCTGATGCTGCAGCGACTGCAGGGCTACAAAGATATACTTCACTTTGAGGGTGTCCCATTCTTCCAACAAAATTTCTATTTGTAGTTGAAAGAGATCTCTCGCCCTTTGCAAGTATTCCCATGTGTCCGCCGAGGCATGGTCCACAAGTTGGAGTGCTAACAGCAATTCCAGCTTCTATAAATATTTCAATTAAACCTTCACGAAGAGCCTCAAGATAAATTTTTTGAGTAGCAGGGAAGATTATTGTTCTTATTCTAGGGTTAACTGTTTTACCTTTGAAGATACTTGCAGCCATTCTAAGATCTTCTATTCTTCCATTTGTACAAGAACCGATAACTACTTGATCTAGTATTACTTCTCCAACTTCATCAATAGTTCTAGTATTGTCAGGAAGGTGAGGGAATGCTACAGTTGATTTTATAGTACTTAAATCTATTTCGATTACGCGAGAATACTGTGCATCATCATCAGCTTTGAACACTATAGGAGTTCTAGTTGAATGTTCTTTTACATATTGAAGAGTTATATCATCAACTTCAAATATCCCGTTTTTAGCACCTGCCTCAATAGCCATATTGGATATTGTAAATCTGTCGTCTATAGATAGATTGGCAAGACCAGGACCTGTATATTCCATTGATTGATACAAAGCACCGTCTACTCCAATCATTCCTATGATATGAAGGATTACATCTTTACCACAAACCCATTTTTGCATTTTGCCTGTTATTACGAATTTTATAGCTTCAGGAATTTTAAACCAACATTTTCCACTCGCCATTCCAGCAGCCATATCGGTTGATCCAACTCCCGTTGAAAAAGCTCCTAAAGCACCATAAGTACAAGTGTGAGAATCAGCACCTATTACAACATCACCAGTTACTACGAGTCCCTTTTCTGGTAATAAGGCATGTTCTATACCCATTTGACCCACTTCAAAAAAGTTCTCTATTCCCTTTTCATGCGCAAATTCACGTATGCATTTACATTGCTCTGCAGATTTAATATCCTTGTTCGGAGTAAAATGATCTGGAACAATAGCAATTTTCTTTTTATCAAAGACATCATTTACACCCATTTTGTTAAATTCATTTACTGCCACGGGTGTTGTTACATCATTCCCTAAAACTAGGTCAAGATTTGCCATAACCAATTGACCTACTTTTACCTCTTTTAAACCAGCATGTGCAGCTAGTATTTTTTGCGTCATCGTCATTCCCATATTAATTGTAACCTCCTTATTTAGTGTTAAAATACATTTTATAAATACTAAGTTTTATTTTGATAACAAGGTATTAAAAAAAGGGTACAAAAAAACAGACGTCTTCACTTGGGGCGAAGAGTCTGTCGCGGTACCACCCATATTTATAACTTAATTTAAGATAACGGCTTATACCGGTAAAACCTACTATTAAGCTCACAATTAAGCGCAACTTAATTTAAGTTTACAACTCGAGGGTTAAGTTTCAACATCTGATTATTTAGGGTTCACAGCTTTATCCCTTCTCTGTAAAATATCTTGATGTCTAATTGTCCCTGTCAAAGTATTTGTTATATTAATGATAATATTATCAATCAATTGATAGTTTGTCAATATACCACTTTCGTTTTATCAATTTATTATTTTCCATGAAAATTACAGAAGCAATTTTTAATTGTATGAAAGCTTTCAAGGTTATAAGAATTGTTTAAAAAAAAAGCTTATGCTATAATATACAACGAATAATAAAATATGTCAACATGTCAATAAAAAAAATATTCTGAATTTCGTTGACACTTAATTTTTTAAATGTTACGATAGATAAAATGTTTGGTGCGTTTTACATATAAACTTGTCATTATTTACTTGTGGAAAAGGAGGCGATTTTTTGATTTCACATGTATTGTCAATTTTAGTTGACAACAACCCAGGAGTATTAACAAGGGTATGCTCATTATTTAATAGACGTGGGTTTAATATTGAAACTGTTGCCTCTGGTCATACTGAAGATGAGAAACTAACACGAATTACTTTATTAACTCAAGTTCATGACGATGCAGGCATTGATCAAATAATTAAACAGATAAGAAAATTAGAAGATGTTCACAAGGTAGAGAAGTTAGATAATAAAAACTCTATTATTAAGCAAATGTTGTTTATAAAGGTTAAAGCCGAGGGTAATATCAGGCAAGAAATTATAAATATTGGCAAGATCTTTGGTGTTTCTATTACAGATGTAACTCCTACAACTTTAATAATACAAATTCTAGGAGATAATGAAAAATTGTGCGCTTTTGAAAAATTAATTGAACCATTTGGTATTTTGGAAATAGTCGGAAGTGGATTTATTGCAATGCAAAGAGGTTCAGATGCAGTAATCTAATGTTATAGATAAAAAAATTAGGGGGAATTAACAATGGCAAAGATGTATTACGAAGATGAATGTAATTTAGATAACTTAAAAGGAAAAACGGTGGCTATAATAGGATATGGTAGCCAAGGACATGCACATGCATTAAACTTAAAAGAAAATGGCGTAGATGTTGTTGTTGGTCTTTACCTAGGAAGTAAATCTTGGGCAAAAGCTGAAGAAGCAGGACTCACAGTTTTGACTGCGGCAGAAGCAGCAAAGAAAGCTGATATCATCATGATACTTATTAACGATGAAAAGCAAGCACAATTATATAAAGAAAGTATTGAGCCAAATCTTACAAAAAATAAGGCTCTAGTATTTGCTCATGGTTTTGCAATTCATTTCGGTCAAATAGTTCCTCCAGCAGATATTGATGTGTTCCTTATAGCACCAAAGGGACCAGGACATACAGTTAGAAGTCAATTTTTAGAAGGAAGAGGAGTACCATGTCTTATAGCTATACATCAGGATGCTTCAGGACATGCTAAAGAAGTTGCTTTAGCTTACGCTTTAGGAATAGGCGGAGCAAGAGCTGGCGTTATGGAAACTTCATTTAGAGAAGAAACTGAAACAGATTTATTTGGAGAACAAGCAGTTCTATGTGGTGGTGTTTCAGCTCTTATAAAAGCTGGTTTTGAAACCCTTGTAGAAGCTGGATACCAACCAGAGATGGCATATTTCGAGTGTTGTCATGAAATGAAACTTATCGTAGATTTAATAAACCAAGGTGGTTTGAGCATGATGAGATATTCAATAAGTGATACTGCAGAATATGGTGACTATATAACAGGAAATAAAATAATAACTGCAGATACAAAAAAAGCTATGAAAGATGTATTAACAGATATTCAAACAGGAGTTTTTGCTAGAGATTGGCTTCTTGAGAATCAAATTGGAAAACCATTCTTTAATGCAACAAAGAGAATAGAGAGTGAACACCAAATAGAAACAGTTGGTGCGGAACTTAGAAAAATGATGTCTTGGTTGAAAAAATAATATAGCACCGCAGGTGATGATTTAATATTTAAAAATGACAACATAAAATAAAGTTGTTAATAGTGCTAAAGAGAACCAAGTTCTAAAAATAAAATTGAACTTGGTTCTTTTTATCATCTAAATTAGGGGGAATTAATAAGATGGTGAAGAACTTTGAATAATAAAGTATACATTTTTGATAGCACTCTTAGGGATGGATCTCAAGCTCAAGGTATATCTTTTAGTGTTAAGGATAAATTACAAATTACAAAAAAACTTGACGAATTAGGCGTAAGTTATATAGAAGCAGGTAATCCTGGCTCAAATCCAAAGGATGCAGAATTTTTTGAGAAGGTTAAGGAACTTAAATTAAAAAATTCTAAACTTTGTGCCTTTGGTAGTACTAGGAAAGCGAATATAAAGGTTGAAGAAGATAGCAATTTATTGGCGCTAATTAATTCAGGTGTAGATGTCATTTGCATTTTCGGAAAAGCCTGGGATTTTCATGTAACCGATATAATAAAAACTACACTTGTCGAAAATCTGGCTATGATAAAAGATAGCATAATATATTTAAAAGGATTAAATAAAGAAGTTATTTTTGATGCTGAACATTTTTTTGATGGTTATAAAAACAATCCCGAATATGCACTAAGGGTGCTAGAAGTTGCAAAGAGTGCTGGAGCAGATTGGATAGTACTTTGTGATACTAACGGAGGGACTCTTCCAAGTTCTATAAAATCAATTGTAGAACTATTGGTTAATAAAGGTTTTAATAATTTAGGAATCCATTGTCATAATGACGCTGGAACTGCAGTAGCAAACTCTTTGATTGCAGTAGAAGCGGGTGTTCGTCAGGTTCAGGGTACATTTACAGGGCTTGGAGAACGCTGTGGCAATGCAAATTTGAGTACCATAATTGCGGATTTAATGCTTAAAATGAACTTTGATGCTTTGCCAAAAGAAAACCTGGAAAAGTTAATGGCAAACTACAGATATATATGTGAAATTAGCAATATCATTCCGAATGATCGTGAGGCATACGTTGGGAGTTGTGCTTTTGCACATAAGGGTGGGATGCATATTGATGCAGTTCAAAAAAATCCTATTTCCTTTGAACATGTGAGCCCAGCTAAGGTAGGAAACGCACGAAGTACGCTTATGTCAGAAGTAGCTGGTCGAAGCACTATAATGTCAATTATTAATAAGGTTGATCCAACTATAAAAAAGGCATCTGAAGCCACGAGTAGGATTATGAGTAGACTCAAAGAACTTGAACATATGGGCTATCAGTTTGAAGGAGCCGAAGGAAGTTTTGAGCTTTTGGTAATTAAGGAATTGGAACTTTTTAAACCTTCTTTTGAATTAATAGAATACAGGGTAATGATAGATCAGCCAGTTAGAACAGATTGTAGTTCTACAGTTACCATGAAAATTAAGGTCAATGGAGTAAATGAAGTAACAGCCGCAGATGGATTTGGACCAGTAAATGCGTTAGATAAAGCACTTAGAAAAGCTTTAAGTGTATTTTATCCATCGATAGCTGCTATGTATTTATCGGATTATAAAGTTAGAGTAATAGGTGGGGATAAAGCTACTAGTGCGAAAGTCAGGGTTCTAATAGAGTCTACAGATGGAATTACTACTTGGACAACAGTTGGAGTTTCCTATGATATTATAGAAGCTAGTTGGAAAGCACTTGTGGATTCGGTGGAATACAAACTGATTAATGATGCAAGAATTGGGATGAAAAAATAAAATAGAGTAATAGGTAAGATATGGAGGTATTAATTAAATTATGGAGGTATTAATATGAAATACAGGGGTGCAAGAATTTTACTAGAATGCCTGAAAGAACAAGACGTAGATACTATTTTTGGTTATCCAGGTGGAAGTGTGATAAATATATACGATGAGCTTTATTCATTTGAGGGAATAAATCATATATTAGTTTCTCATGAACAAGGTGCAGCTCATGCCGCTGATGGGTATGCTAGGGCAACTGGGAAGGTAGGTGTATGCCTTGCAACGTCTGGTCCTGGTGCCACAAATCTTGTAACTGGTATTGCAACTGCATATATGGATTCAGTGCCTTTGGTTGCAATTACTGGTCAAGTACCAACGGCTTTAATAGGTAAGGATGCCTTTCAAGAAGTTGATATAATAGGCATAACAATGCCTATTACAAAGCACAGTTTTTTAGTAAAAAGAATAGAGGACTTAGCTCCTGCTATAAGGCGCGCCTTTAAAATTGCGAGGAGTGGAAGACCTGGACCTGTACTTGTTGATATACCAAAGGATATAACTGGAATTGAGGGTGAATATTTCCCTGAAATTCCACAGATAATTGAGCAAAAAGCTGTTAAAGTTGATCAAATTAATGATGCTATTTGCGAGATTGAAAAATCATCTAAACCAATAATTGTTGTTGGCGGTGGGTGCAACATATCATCTGCCACGGAAGTATTATTAGGGCTCCAAGATAAATTAAAGTGTCCAGTGTGTAGTACTATGATGGGCCTTGGGGCTTTTAGTGGACTACACCCAATGTATACTGGAATGCTTGGTATGCATGGAACTTTTGCATCTAATAGGTGTATAACTTCCAGTGATTTAATTATTGCAATTGGAGCTAGGTTTAGTGATAGAGTAATTAGTGATCCGATTTCTTTTGTAGCAAATACCAAAGTTATTCATATAGATATAGATGAGGCAGAAATTTCGAAGAATATTAAAGTAGATAGTTTTATTATCGGAAATGTAGCAGATGTGTTGAAAAAATTATTACAAACTCTGACCGGCAGAGAGGAAAATGAGTGGACAGCTTGTGCAAAGGAACTAATTCAAAAAGACAAGGATAGGGTTATAAAAGTAAATGAGTTTGAAACCGTAAATCCTCTTTATGTAATTAGAAAATTGTATGAGGTTACGGAGGGCAAGGCTATACTAACAACTGAAGTAGGGCAAAATCAAATTTGGGCAACTCAGGCGTTTACTTATACTAGTCCAAGAACTTTTATTAGCTCAGGTGGGTTAGGTACTATGGGGTATGGGTTTGGAGCTGCAATTGGTGCAAGTATTGGAAAAAAAGAAATGGTTTTTGATATTGCAGGTGATGGTAGCTTTAGAATGAACCTTAATGAACTGGGGACTGTTGCAAGGTATAATATTCCTGTAAAAATAATATTATTAAACAATGGAGTATTAGGAATGGTAAGACAATGGCAAAGTTTGTTTTATTCAAAAAGGTTTTCCAGTACTATACTAGAGCAGTACACTGATTTTGTAAAAATTGCTGAAGGTTTTGGAGTTAAAGGTATTAGAGTTGAGCATAATGGTCAGGTTGTGGATGCTTTAAAAGAAGCAATAGATTGGGATGGTCCTGTTGTAATTGATTTCAGGGTTGCAGTAGATGAAATGGCTTCACCAATGGTTCCACCTGGTGCAAGTATTGAAATGATGTTTGAGGTATAGTGTGCAAAACTATACCTCATTTTCATAGAAATTAAAATTTCTAAATATTTTTGTGGGAGGTTTATATGAAAATAGTAGTGTTAGATGGTTTTACTTTAAATCCTGGAGATTTATCTTGGGAGGCTCTTGAAAAGCAGGGAGACTTAACAGTATATGACAGAACAAACTTTGCGGAAATTGTAAACAGGGCTTATGACTGTGAAATAGTTTTAACTAATAAAACAACATTAAATAGGGAAACCTTAAAAAAGTTATCCAAACTTAGATATATTGGCGTTCTTGCAACAGGGTACAACGTTGTAGATGTGAATGCAGCTAAGGAATTAGGAATTATAGTAACTAATATTCCTGCTTATGGTACAACAGCGGTTGCACAATTTGTTTTCGCACTTTTATTAGAAATCTGTCATCATGTAGGAGCACATAATGAAGCAGTTAAAGAAGGCGCTTGGACAAATTGTGAGGATTTTTGTCTTTGGAATTATCCATTAATTGAACTAGCAGGTAAAACAATGGGTATTATTGGTATGGGTAGGATTGGGAAGGCAACTGCAAAAATTGCGCAATCTTTTGGAATGAAAATTTTAGCGTATAATCGATCTCAAGATGAGACATTAAATTCAGATACTTTTAAATATGTTGAACTAGACTATTTATTCGCGAGGTCTGATATTGTAAATTTACACTGTCCTTTATCTGAGGAAACTAAGGGAATAATTAATAAAGAAGCTATTAATAAGATGAAGGATGGTGTCATTCTTATAAACACTTCTAGAGGTCCTCTGATTGTCGAACAAGACTTAGCAGATGCACTAAACAGTGGGAAAGTTGCTGGCGCGGCAGTAGACGTTATGTCCACAGAGCCCCCAAAAATGGATAACCCACTTATGTCTGCAAAACACTGCTTTATTACGCCGCATATTGCATGGGCACCAAAAGAGTCTAGAGAGCGTCTTATGAATATAGCAGTGGATAACTTGGTTCAATTTATAAAAGAAACACCTATAAATATAGTGAAATAAGAAAAATGGAGTTGGATTAAGAAGTGAAGTATAAAAACATATATTCAGAGTGGCAATGTAATCTTTATGTTAGATATACCAGAGCAAGACACCTTGTTACTTTTAGATGTAAAAAAAGAGGAAAATGAGAAATTTTTAATAATTTCAAAAGAGGTTTATTTGTATTGTCCTAATGGCTATGGAAGAACAAAATTAAATAATGGTATGTTTGAAAAAAATTAGAAATATTTGCGACAACAAGAAATTGGAAAACAAAAGAATATTAATTATTTTCTTGCATATTAACAGGAGAAAAGTGTAAGCTATTATTAGATTAATATAACAACGATAGTGTTAACTAAACTAAATAGGAGGATTACATATGCAAGGAAAAATGTTTTGTTTTCAATGTGAACAAACTTTCGGTGGAAAAGGTTGTACAAAAGTAGGGGTCTGTGGAAAAACTCCAGAAATTGCAGCAATGCAGGATTTGCTCATTTATCAGCTAAAAGGAATAAGCTGTTATGTCACTAAACTTCTAGGTAAAGGTGAAAAAATTGATAAGTCATGGGTTTCATTTGTTGAAAATTCATTATTTATGACATTAACAAATGTAAACTTTGATCCATTGTCTCATATGGATATGCTTAAAAGATCTCAAGTAATAAAAGAAGAGGCCAGAAAAAAAGCAACAGGGGATGAAATAAATACAGGCGAAGCTTTATACAATTTAAGTGATACTAAAGAGCAGATCCTTGAAGATGCTAAAAAAGCAGGCGTTATGTATGATGAGAATTTAGATGCAGATATTCGCTCTGTTCGAGAAACTATAAAGTACGGATTAAAAGGAATTGCAGCGTATGCACATCAAGCTAGATTTATTAAATATAACAGTGATGAGGTAGATAATTTTTATTTTATAGGTCTAGCAGCACTTACTGATAATAGTTTAAACGTTGAGAATCTTATCAAGTACTTAATTAAGACTGGAGAGATGAGTGTTAAGGTTATGGAGGTATTAGATAGAGCTAATAATGAAAAATATAATTCTCCTTCACCTCAAAAGGTTAATGTGAATATTAAAAAAGGACCATTTATCGTAATTTCTGGTCATGATTTAAGGGATCTTGAAATGTTACTCCAGCAAACAGAAGGCAAGGGTATAAATATTTATACTCATGGTGAGATGTTACCTTCCCATGGATATCCTAAGTTAAATAAATACAAACATTTAGTAGGTAATTTTGGAGGAGCATGGCAAAATCAGCAAAAGGAATTTGATGGTATACCTGGTTGTATTTTAATGACAACAAACTGTTTAATGAAACCAAGGGATTCTTATATAGATAGAATTTTCTCAACAAGTGTTGTTGGCTGGGATGGCATAAAACATATATCGAATGATGAGAATGGATATAAGGATTTCTCTGAGATAATAAGTAAAGCACTAGAACTTGGTGGATTTGAAAAGGATGAAGAAGTTAAAGAAATTCTAGTCGGATTTGGGCATAAAGCAACTTTAAGTCATGCTGAAACAATAGTGAATGCGGTTAAAGATGGAAAGATTAGACACTTCTTCTTAATAGGAGGATGTGATGGTGCAAGAACAGGAAGAAATTATTACACTGAATTTGCAAAGCAAGTACCTAAAGATTGTATTATTCTCACTCTAGCTTGTGGAAAATATCGTTTTAATAAATTAGAGTTTGGCGAAGTAGCAGGACTTCCAAGGTTACTCGATATAGGTCAATGTAACGACGCATATTCTGCTGTTAGAATAGCTTTAGTACTAGCTGACGCATTTGAATGTACCGTTAATGAGCTACCACTCTCATTTATTATAACTTGGTATGAGCAAAAAGCAGTTGCAGATTTATTGGCATTATTGTCACTAGGAGTAAAAGGGATTTACCTTGGCCCAACACTACCGGCTTTCTTAAGTCCTAAGGTATTACAATTCCTAGTTGATACTTTTGAAATTAAACCAATAAGCACACCAGAAGATGATTTAAAACAAATATTAGGATAAAAAAACACAATAAGAGCCAGAGGTTCCTAATCGTAGAATTATTAGAAACCCCTGGCTTGTATTAAAGTCATATTGGACTTAGCTTAAGTAATTTAAGAATCATCTCTTAATATATTAAGATCTTTACCTTGCATTATTTTGTTCATTGTTCTCATAGAACACATTTTACCGCACATTGTACAACTATCAGCATTCTCTGGCATGGATTCTTTTCTATATCTTATAGCTTTTTCCGGATCAATAGCAAGTTCAAACATTTTATTCCAATTAAGCGCTTGCCTTGCTGTGCTCATTTCATTATCTAAGTCTCTACTACCTGTAATATGTTTACCTATATCCCCAGCATGAGCTGCAATTTTTGCGGCAATAATGCCTTCACGTACGTCGGAAACGTTAGGAAGTCTTAAATGTTCCGCTGGCGTAACATAACAAAGAAAGTCAGCCCCATAGCTTGCAGCCAAAGCGCCACCTATTGCACTGGTAATATGGTCATAACCAGGGGCGATATCTGTAACTAGTGGTCCTAAAATATAAAAAGGGGCACCATGACATAATTTTTTTGCAAGCAGCACATTTGCCTGAATTTCATCTATTGCCATATGACCTGGTCCCTCTATTATAACTTGTACATTTTTTTCCCAAGCCCTTAGAGTTAATTCCCCAAGTACCATTAATTCATGAATTTGACAAGCATCAGTTGCATCATTAATAGAGCCAGGCCTACAGGCATCTCCAAGGCTTATTGTTAAGTCATATTCTTGACATATATCTAATATTTCATCGAAATGTTCATAGAAAGGGTTTTCCTTTTTATTTAATTCCATCCAAGCATATAGGAGAGATCCTCCTCTTGAAACTATATGTGTTATTCTCTTATTCCTTTTAAAAACATTTGCGGTTGCTATATTTAAGCCAGCATGAATTGTTACAAAGTCGACGCCATCTTTTGCATGTTTTTTTACCACATCTATAAATTCTTTAGCTGTAATATCTTGTAATTCTTTATCGTAAAAACCTAAAGCATCATATATCGGAACAGTACCTATCATGGCAGTTGAATCAGAAATAAGTCTTTTTCTAAATTCCTCAGTTTTACCAAATGAGCTTAAATCCATAACAGCTTCAGCTTTCATATCTATGGATAATTGTACTTTTTTCATTTCTTCATCAATATCACAACAATCCTTAGAAATACCTAGATTTACATTTATTTTTGTTTTTAGACCTTCTCCAACTCCCTCAGGACTAAGTATTTTATGATTTTTATTAGCAGGCAAAGCGACCACGCCTCTTGCTATTTTCTCTCTTAAAACTTCTTCAGGAATATTTTCTTTTTTTGCGACAACCTTCATTTCTTTAGTTATAATGCCTTTTTTGGCAGCATCCATTTGAGTTGTGTACATCATTTTATAAACTCCTTTTCAGTCATATTATTTTGAAATAAAAAAAGCAAGCTCATAAAAGAGCTTGCAACAAAAAGAACGTTGTAAAAGACTCCCTACGTTGGAATTACCCAAATCAGGTTATGAGGGTCAGAGATAATGTCTCTTTCTCAGCTCATGTATGAGCTCCCCTTGCTTAATTTATTTAGTTGTTATTTGCCTTAAGTATATTAGTAAAACAAGCTGATGTAAAGTCTTTTAAGAAATTTATTCTCACCTAAAGAGTACCCATACACTTTTCGAATAAGGTAAAGATATGGTATACTTTGCCCATTAAATAAATTTCAGGGAGGCTTTTTATGGAAAGATATGAAATAAATAAAAATTTAGCTCAAATGTTAAAGGGCGGAGTAATCATGGATGTAGTTAATGCTGAGCAGGCAATAATTGCAGAAAAAGCTGGTGCATGCGCGGTAATGGCCCTAGAGAGAGTACCCTCAGATATTAGAAAAGATGGTGGAGTGGCTAGAATGTCTGATCCTCGAATGATAAAGGAAATAAAGGCAGCTGTAACTATTCCAGTAATGGCTAAAGGTAGAATAGGTCATTTCGTTGAAGCACAAATTTTACAGGAAATAGGGGTAGATTTTATAGATGAGAGTGAAGTTTTGACTCCCGCAGATGAGCAGTATCATATAAATAAGTGGGATTTTAAGGTTCCATATGTTTGTGGAGCAAGAAATTTAGGAGAGGCACTAAGGAGGATTGGAGAAGGTGCTGCAATGATAAGAACAAAAGGCGAAGCTGGCACAGGAAATGTAGTAGAAGCAGTTAGGCATATGAGATGTATAATGGATGAAATTAGAAAAGTAAAAAATGCTCCAAAAGAAGAGTTAATGTCAATTGCTAAGGAGTTTGGTGCACCTATTCATTTAATAGAATATGTATGGCAAAACGGAAAACTTCCAGTGGTAAACTTTGCAGCAGGTGGAATTGCAACCCCAGCTGATGCAGCACTCATGATGCAACTTGGTGCAGAAGGAGTTTTTGTAGGTTCAGGGATTTTTAAAGCAGAAAATCCGGAAATTAGAGCAAAAGCTATAGTTATGGCAACTACATATTACAATGATCCTAAGGTTTTGGCTGAAGTTTCAGAAAATCTTGGAGAAGCAATGAGTGGCCAAGAGATAAGCGAAATTAAAGAGAAGTTTGCAGAAAGAGGATGGTAACATTGAAAATTGGAGTATTATCACTCCAAGGTGATGTTGACGAGCATATGCATCATATTGCAAAGCTTGGACACGAGGGCATAGAAATTAAGAAACTTGATGATATGGATGGAATAGACGGAATAATCCTGCCAGGCGGTGAGAGCACAACAATAGGAAAGATTTTAAGAGAAACAAAAATGCTTATACCTTTAAGAGGTAAAATTCTTTCAGGATTACCTGTGTGGGGAACCTGCGCTGGTATGATACTACTTGCTAAATATATTGAGGGATCAAATCAAGAACATCTTAAAGTTATGGACATAAAAGTTAAAAGGAATGCTTACGGAAGCCAAATTAATAGCTTTACAAGGGATGTTATAATAAACGAAATTTCAAGTGAGCCTCTGCCGTTAGTTTTTATCAGAGGACCATTAATTACGGAAGTTTTGAGTGATGCTAAAATAATATGTACTGTTGATGATAAAATTGTAGCAGCAAAACAAAAAAATATGTTTGCTACGTCTTTCCACCCTGAACTTACTGATAGCTTAGAAATGCATAAATATTTCATAAACATGTGCAGGTAAAATTAATATTTAAATTTATTATTAAAGAATGCATAAGGACGCGAAACATAAGTTCGAATCAGCATATTATATAGTGTAGACAAGTCTACGAAATGTGATATGGAGGCGATTAACAATGTTAGCACCTTTTGTAATATGCTTAAGAGAAGGCATAGAAATTTTCTTAGTCATTATTCCCCTAGTAGTTTATTTTAACAAAAATAAACTATATGGCATGACTAAGAGTGCATTGCTAGGTGGCGCTTTAGGTACTTTTATCGCAACTATAACTGGCTTTATAATATTCTCTCAAGTCGCACTGCTTAACGGTCCAGCGGGAGAATTATTTGATGGTTTGCTAGGAATAGTATTAGCTGGACTAGTATTATACAGTGTAGTGCTTTTAAGGAAAAATAAATCTTTTAACGCTGACGCAAATCAACAATTTATTTCGTTAAGTCAAAAGGGCGTATTTATTCTTGCAGCTATAACATTCTATAGGGAATTGTTAGAAGTAACTTTATTTATCTTAACTGGTGCTTCAACTGGAAATCCAATACTCATAGCAGCTTCATCACTATTAGGACTCGCAAGTGCAGCTTTGATTGTTTATGTGGTAGCTAGAGGGTTTTCGAGACTTAATATTAGCGTATTATTTTATATCTTAAATCTATTCTTAGTTGGACTTGGTGCATATTACTTTGGTGATGGGTTAGATGTATTATTTGGTGGATATGTTCCAGAAATCTTTAAAATGGGTATATTAGTGTACGCAGTTCCTAGTTACTATCTAATGATAAAAAATGATTTAAAAAAATATTTAAATTCAAATAAGTTAAAATAAATTTACAAAGACAAGATTATTCCCATACATTTCGATTTTCAAATTTATTTTAAAGCGCGAATGTATGGGATATTTGTTTGTAATAAAATAAAATAAGATATATACAATTATTTTAGACTATTTCATTTTAAATCCTTGCTTTTCTAAAAAATCTTTCATATGTGGTCGCTGAGGTTCACTCATTAGACTAGATACTTGATTTGTCCAGGTGTCTGATCTTTTTCCTTTAGTTCTTTTCTTATAATAATCACTAATATGAGCATCATATTCCTTGATTTTATCAGCATCACCATCAGTGTTATATGCATCTGTTTTAAATACTACGTCTAGTGGTAACCTTTCTTTTTTATCAGGATTATGATTTGGATAACCAAGGCACATTCCAAAAACGGGATATACTCCAGAAGGTATGTTTAAAATTTTACATATATCTAACGGATTATTGCGAACTCCACCGATAAAAACTCCACCTAGTCCTAAAGATTCTGCAGCAATTAAAGCATTTTGTGCAGCAAGCGCTGCATCTACAGTTGCTAAAATAAAAGTTTCAGTATTGCCACTTGCCATAGTTTTATCGTTAACTTCACAAGAGCTTTTACTACGGTTTAAATCAGCACAGAAAACTAAAAATAATGGACATTGTTCTATATAACTTTGGTCTCCAGCAAGTAAGGCTATCTTTTTTCTATTATCCATATTAACTACACTTATAATTGTATATGCTTGAATAAAACTAGAAGTTGCAGCAGATTGTGCACATTCTATAATAGTCTTTACTTTTTCAGTTTCTACGGGCTGATCTTTATATTTTCTTATGGATTTGTGAGATTTCAATAAATTTACGATTTCATTCATATATTCTACCACCTTTATTTTAATTTTATTTAGTAATACATTTAAAATGATTTTTCTGCTACGAAGGCTTTTCTCTATATATTAGAATCAGGTCGAAGTTTAAGGGGATTTACTCATGTCAACAATATACCACAAAATGATGGAAATGAAAATAATATGGTATTAATGACGTATAAATAAAAGAAAGTTCAAGGAGAATAAAATCATGGATATTCATCTATAATTTATGTGGAAATAATTAACACAATAAATCATCACTTTTCATGTTGATAGGTTATAATAAGATAAATAATATTTTAAGTTGAAAATAATGGGGGAATTTTATAGTCTTAAACAAATTGGCTGCTATATTTTTTGAGAAAAGTGTCATTATTTATGTTTCAGCAAAAAATTACGAAATATCAAAGAGACTAGAAAATATTAAGGAGAGTGAATAATTATGAATAAAAAATTAAAGAGGATAGCTATAGTTTCTGTATTAACAGCCTTGGTTGCAGTTTCAATGTTCACTGGTTGTGCTAAAAAAAGTACTACAACTAATGATTCCAAAACATCGGTAGTTAAAACTAAACCTACAATAAAAGTTGGATCTAAAGATTTTACTGAATCATTAATTTTAGCTGAAGTTTATGCCCTTGCTTTAGAAAAATCAGGTTATAAAGTTGAAAGAAAATTTAATCTTGGTAGTGCGGTGGTTCATACTTCTCTAATAAACGGAGATATTGACTTTTACCCTGAGTACACTGGTACTGCACTTCTTTCTGTATTAAAGGAAAAACCAAGGTTTGATTCAAAAGAAGTATATGATGAGGTTGCAGCAAAATATAAAGAGAAATTTAAATTAATTTGGCTTCAGCCATCTGCTGCAAATGATGGACAGGGATTAGTAATTACGAAAAAAGCATCCGATGAATATAATATTCACACGATATCGGATCTTCAAAAGAATGCAGGAAAAATAAGATTTGCATCTCAAGGTCAATTCGATGAAAGAGCAGATGGACTGCAAGCGCTCGAAAATACTTATGGTACTTTTAAATTTAAGGATGAAAAAATATATGATAATGGACTTAAATATGATGTACTTCATAATGATAAGGCAGATATTGCTGTAGCATATACAACTGAGGGACAATTAATTAAAGATGAGTTTGTAATCCTTGAAGATGATAAACATGTATGGCCACCATACAATATAGCACCAGTTATAAAGCAAGACCTTCTGGAGGCGAATCCTGAAATAGGAACTATATTAAATAAGGTTACGAGCAAAATAGATAATAAGACTATAATAAAATTAAATGCCCAAGTGGACATAGACAAAAAAGAGTATACAGAAGTAGCTAAAAATTTTTTTGATGCTGAATTATCAAAATAGAGAATGGATATACAAGGAATGAGGATAATGAATTTTAGATGGTAAAAGGGAGCTAATATGAAAAATAAAATAGAAAACTTAATTATTGATAAATTTATTTTGGAAATTAATGAGGATAAGTATAAGGTTCATGAAAAATTGCTTTCAGAAAATGAACTAGCATACTTGTATAAGGTTCCAAGAATTACTGTAAGAAAAGCTTATGAAAAGTTGGAGGAAATGGGATATATATACTCTGTGCAGGGAAAGGGAAGATACCTTAAAGGCAAACAACAATATATAGAATTGCATTTATCAGGAGATAAAAGTTTTAGCCAAAAAATGATAGATACAGGTCGAGATTTAGTGACAAAGAATATTATTTTTGAGAAAATCGAATATGATAAAAAGATTTATGAGGAATTAAAAATAAATAAGGATGATGAGGTATATAAAATAGGTAGGTTAAGAATTATAGATAAAAAACCTAGTGCAATTCATATATCATATTTGGCAAAATCAGTATTTAAGGATATTGCAGAGAATGGAAGAAGTATAGAATCTATTTTTAGTTTTTATGAATTGAATGGATATTTTGAGTTTACATCATGTAAAAGTATTATTAGCATTTCTTTTCCAACAGCCTTCGAACGAGAAATTTTAGGTTGCCCTGGCTTAGTGCCACTGTTGATTTTAGAAACTAATTGTATAGATAATAAAAGTAAGAAAGTATTAGAGTATACGAAAATCATATATAGAGGGGATACATTCAAGTACATAATAAATAAAAAAAAATAATTTCAGTGAAAAATAAGGCTATCATTTTTTAAAATGGTAGCCTTATTTTTTATGAATCTTCCAAGGAGATGATTTAACATACTTAACTTAACCTTAACTATCATTAACTTGGCAACAAGATATACTTTAAATTGTGGAAGGGGGAAAAGAATGTGAATAGGAAGAGTAGAACGGAAATCTTAATTAAAGGATCTAGTGAAGTTGCAAAAAAATTATGTATAGAAATAGAAGAAAAATATATAGTGAAAATTATTGAAGAACCTAACTATGGGTTAGTAATGGTGAAAATTAGGGAAGGTGCAAAAAAAACATTATTTTACATCGGTGAGGTTTTGGTAACGGAAGCAAAGGTTTTGATTAAGGGGAAGTTAGGAATAGGGATTGTTAGTGGAAATAAGACAGAACTTGCATATTGGTTAGGAGTTATTGATGCCGCCTACAATGCTACTTTAGAAGAAACTAAGGGGTGGGAAGGAATTCTAAAATGCGAGGGAATAAAGATAAAGGAAGAAATGAAAAAAAGAGAAGATAAGATTTTAATGACGAAGGTAAACTTTGAGAATATGGGTGATTAATTTAAATTTGCATTAGCCCAAATTTTGTATTGTGATTTTGGAGGGGTAGACAAATGAAACTGGATTTAGTTCATGACACTCAGATGGCTTATAGAAACTTGCTTAAATGTATGTCAAAACCAGGAGTTATAGAGAGTATAGAAACGCAGAGTAAAAAAATTGATTTTGATATTAGTTTTTACACAGGAACGTTAGTAAATATGTATGTGCTATTAGATGGAGAAGTTACTTTTAATATAGTTTCAAAAAATAAAGAAAAAATAACTAATTTTGTAAATCAATTAACTTATGCTAAAGCTACAACAATTGAAAATGCAGATTTTATTTTTATTTTAAGTGATGCTAGAGAAAATAGTTTAGGGGAGGCTTTTAAGAAAGCGAAGCTAGGAACCCTAATTGACCCACATAAGTCTGCAACTATAATTGTGGAGGTTGAAAAATTATCTAATGAGAAAAAATATTATCTAAAAGGTCCAGGGATTGAGGATCTACACTATGTAAGCATCCTAACAAAAGGCTTATTTGTGGATGAAAGAGAAAATAAGAATATTGAGTATCCTCTTGGCGTGGACACTATTTTTATTGATAGAGAAGCTCAAATTATGTGTTTGCCAAGAACAACTCAGATATTTGCAGCTCAGCAGGAGATAAATAAGGTGGTGAACTAGATGGGTTACGTTGCTGTAAAAGGTGGAACAATTGCAATAGAGGAATCTATTAAGAAATTAAAGTATGAAAGACTAAAGGGAAACAAAATTTTAGATGTTGAAGACATAAGATGTGGAATGAGAGGACTTATTGATCAAGTTATGTCTGAGAGCAGTCTGTACTCAGAAGAACTTGCATCTATTGCTATAAAGCAAACGGAAGGAAATTCAGAAGAAGCAGTATTTGTCCTTAGGGCCTATAGATCGACACTTCCTAGAAAGCATTACACTAAAATTGTTAATACAGCCAATATGGCTGTAGAAAGGCGGATATCTGCAAGTTTTAAAGATATAATAGGAGGTCAAATTCTAGGTGCCTCTTATGATTACACACATAGACTTATTGATTTTGATTTAAGTAATGAAACTATAGAGGACGCATTAAATTGGGTAAGAGAGTTTGAAACCCAGTATATAAAAAAAGAAGATAATACTGAACTCGGAAAACTTCCTAAGGTGGTCGATTATCTAAGAAAAGAAGGTTTGATCAAAAACTTTGAAGATGATAATAGAGAGCCGTTAGATATTACAAAAAAAAGTTTGGAATTCCCTAGCGAAAGAAGTGAGAGGCTTCAAATACTTACAAGAGGGCAAGCTGGAGCTGTAACTTCTTTAGGTTATGCGGCACTAAGAGCATATGGGGCATCTCATCCTACAGTAGGAGAATTAAGAGTTGGAAAGCTTGATTTATACATCGATAATCCATTATATTCAGATGATGATGAGGAAGATGATTTTTATATTGGAGATATTTCTGTAACAGAGGTAGAGTCATTTATACCCAATATTGTTGAAAAGAAACAAGGTGAGAAAGGACTAGAATTTGTAATAGGTTATGGAATATGCTATGGAAAAAATGAAACAAAAGCTATAGCTATGAGCATTCTTGATAATTGCTTGGAAAATCCAGATGATAGATACCCTACGAGTGATGAAGAATTTGTTTTATATCACATAGATAGTGTTGAGTCCACAGGGTTTATTTCTCACTTAAAATTGCCTCACTATGTCACATTTCAATCTAAATTGGATAGTGTTCGTAAAACTAGAAAGGGGAAATAAAGTAATGGAAACAAGTTATAATTTTGCATACTTTGATGAGGGTTCTAAAAAAGAAATTAGGAGAGCTACATTAAAGGCTGTCGCAATTCCAGGGTATCAGGTGCCATTTGCTTCTAGAGAAATGCCTATTGCTAGAGGGTGGGGAACAGGTGGATTACAATTAACTTTATCTCTTATTGGCAAAGAAGATGTTTTAAAGGTTATAGACCAAGGGTCAGATGAATCTGTAAATGCTGTTAACATTAAAAAGCTAATAAATAAAACAACTGGTGTGAAGCTTACAGATGATACAAGTATTGCTACCCTAATTCAGTCAAGACACAGAATACCAGAAATACCTCTAGAGGAATCTCAAATATTAATACTTCAGGTTCCAATCCCAGAACCCTTAAGAGTTGTAGAGCCAAGCGAATTTGTAACCAAAAGACTTCACTCAGAAATGGAGTACAGTGGAGCGTGGCTAATGCTTTTTGAGAAAATAATGAAATTTGGCAATATGGCAACTGGAGCAGACCATCCAGTTTACGTTAATGATAGATATGTTATGTCTCCTAGTCCTATTCCTAGATTTGATAACCCAAAATTAAACTATTCAAAAGCTTTAATTTTATTTGGAGCGGGTAGAGAAAAGAAAATATATGCGATTCCTCCTTATACAAAGGCTGTATCTTTAGCTTTTGATGATTTTCCTTTTGAAGTTGAAGACTTTGGTGATAATGTCTGCAGAATTTGCGGAGCAAGTAGCGTCTATTTAGATGAGATAATTGATGATGATAATGGAGAAACTTTTTATCAATGTAGTGATACAAGTTTTTGTATCAATAGACTTAATAAGACTGCTATAGATAAAGGTGGTGAAGTATAAATGGAAACTGAAATTAGTAGTTTTGAAAAACCGATACTAAAGGTTATGAACTTAACAAAGCGATTTGGAAACGGATGTGAATTTTGCTTAAAATTAAATACAGATGTATTAATAAAAAATTATTGTTCACATTGTGGAACAGTTTATGCTTGCAAAGATATATCTTTTAAGCTCCATAGTGGTGAAATTCTTGGAGTGGTGGGTGAGAGTGGAAGTGGGAAATCTACTATGCTTCAAAGTTTATATTTTGATCAAGAAGTTACAAGTGGAGAGGCATATATTAGTAGTTATAAGAATGGAGAAACAAATATATTTAAGGAATCTTCCCAAGTTAAAAGATTTCTAAAGAACAATGTTTTAGGTAAAGTTTATCAAAATCCAATACTTGGACTTAAAATGGATTTTTCTTCAATTGGCAATATTGCAGAAAAATTAATAGCTGCAGGGTCAAGAAATGTGTTTGAAATGGAGAGGCGTGGGAGAGAATTACTAGACCGTGTTAATATCCCACTTTTTAGGATAAAGGAAGCCCCAAAGAATTTTTCAGGAGGGATGCAACAACGTGTTCAAATAGCAAAGGCATTATCAAATAATCCACCCATTCTATTGCTAGATGAAGTTACCACTGGGCTTGATTTATCAGTTCAAGCTAATGTACTTGATTTAATTAAACAATTACAAAGGGAACTAGGTATTAGTATGTTAGTTGTATCACATGATTTAGCTGTAATAAGGATGCTTGCAGATAGAACAATTGTGATGCTGGATGGAAGAGTAATTGAGGAAGGTTTAACTGATCAAATATTAGAGGACCCTCAAAGTGCATACACTCAGGAATTAGTACATTCATTGATATAAGGCATCTTAAATTGTTATTTTATTTCAGATGCATAGAAAGGGGATAAGGAATTGTATTTAATAACTAATGGTCAAATAGTAACAGAAGATGGAATTTTAATTAATCATGACTTATTACTTGATGGAGATAAAATAAAAAAAATTGTACCAAGGTACCTAATAGAAATATTAGGTAGTGTAGAAGTAATTGATGCTAGAGGTGGTTTTGTTTCACCAGGTTTTGTTGATGTACATTCAGATTTCATTGAAACTATGGCAGTTCCAAGACCAACTTCTATGATAGATTTTAATCTTTCTTTAAGAGAAAGTGAAAAGATATTGATAAATCAAGGAATAACTACTATGTTTCATTCGCTTTCACTTTATAAACCTGATGGATTTTCTCACAAACCTATAAGAATAGCTGAGAATGTAAAAAAAATCGTGGATCTAATAAATAAGACTGGTGATAACAATCATTTAATTCGTCATAGGTTTCATGCTAGATTAGAAATAGATAATTTTGAAGAAATAGAAAACTTAAAAGGGTATATAAACGAAAATAAAGTGGATTTAATTTCTTTTATGGATCACACACCAGGGCAGGGGCAATACAAAGATTTAGAAGTATACAGAAATACTATAAAAGGATATAAGGATCTAAGTGATGAGGAGATAGACTCTATAATAGAGACTCATCAAGGTGAAGAGAAGATGACATTAGATTTAATTAAGGAGATTGCAGATTTAGCCCATGCTAAAAATATTAGTGTAGCCTCTCACGATGACGATTGCATTGAAAGACTAAATTTGGTCAAGAGTTTTGGAGCCACAATTAGTGAATTTCCTATAACCCTTGCGGTAGCAAAGTATGCTAAATTCATAGGTATGTCCACAATCGCTGGGGCACCGAATATACTTCAAGGTGGTTCACATTCAGGTAACTTATCTGCAATAGATGCAATTAATAACAATACTATTGATATTTTATGTAGTGACTATTATCCTGCTGCATTACTACATTCTATTTTTATAATGCATGAAAAGCATGGTAAAGATTTAGGAGAAATGTTCAATCTGGTAACTATTAATCCTGCGAGGGCCGTAAATATGGATAAGAAAATTGGATCAATCAAAGAAAATAAAAAAGCTGACATTATTATAATAGAGAAAATCGATGGAAATTATCCAGTTATAACCTCAGTATTTGTTGATGGAAATCTAATATCAAGGACGAATTACAGAATATGATTACAGAGAAAAAAAGGATGTACAAGGAACCTTTTATAAGCAGAGGTTGCAAATTCAATAATACGAAATTAGGTGACTATACTGAGGTGGGAATCTTTAATTTCTTTGAAAATGTTAATTTTGGTGATTTCTCTTATACTGGTCAGTTTTGTTTTGTTCAAAATGCTGAAATAGGGAAATTTTGCAATATTGCACCTATGGTGAGAATTGGAGCAACCAGTCATCCTGTGGAAAGGCCAACAATGCATCACTTTACTTATAGACGAGAGATGTTTGGTTTTGATGATAAAGATGATGAGAAGTTTTTTAAAAGAAGAGAGGGCAAAAAAATTTATATTGGACACGATACGTGGATTGGACATGGGGTTATAATTATGCCTGGAATTAGAATTGGAAATGGGGCAGTAGTTGGTGCTGGTGCAGTGGTGACAAAGGATGTTGAAGCTTATTGTATTGTAGCGGGAGTACCTGCTAAAGTAATAAAAAAAAGGTTTGAGGAAGATACTGTAAAGAAGCTTGAGGAGATAGAATGGTGGGATTGGTCTTATGAAAAAATAAAAGAAAATTTTAATGATTTTTTACTGGATATCGATTCTTTTGTAAAAAAACATTATGAGAAAAGGTGATAGAATGGAGAATTTAATAAAAATAGATAATCTATGGAAAACTTTCAATATTCATAATATAGGAAAGCACATAAAGGCTTCACAAAATATTAGTATTACAGCAAAACCTGGAGAGTTTATTGGAATCACAGGAAGAAGTGGTAGTGGAAAATCTACAATTCTTAAATGCATTTACAGGACATATTTACCTGAGAAGGGTGATATATGGTATGACTCAAAGAAATTTGGATTAATAAATCTATCAAAGGCTTCTGAAAGACATATTATTTATCTTAGAAAGTATGAGATAGGGTATATATCACAATTTTTAAACTCTATGCCAAGGACTACGGCGAGAGAAATAGTCGAGCAAGCGGTGATAGAAATGGGCTTCAATAAGGAAATTGCTTCAAGGGATGCAGAGGAAATGTTGTCTCATTTTGAATTAGATAAAGAACTTTGGGATAGTTATCCAAATACTTTTTCTGGTGGAGAAAAGCTCCGCCTTAATATTGCAAGAGCAATGGTGAAACATCCAAGATTACTTCTTTTAGATGAACCAACTGCAAGTCTCGATGAGGAATCAAAGTATAGAGTAAAAGAGCTTATTCAACAATTGAAAAAAGAAGGCACTACAATGATCGGAATATTTCATGACATCGATTTTATGAGTGGACTTTGTGACAAAAAATACAATATGCAAGCAGGCGAGTTTATCTAAATTTTGAGGGGATGAAATATGAAAGCAGATTTACATGTTCATACAGATATTTCTGATGGTTTTTATGATTTGAAAGGAACGATTAACATCGCTAAGAGTAATGGCGTTACTCATTTAGCAATTACAAATCATGACACAATAAAAGGCCTAGAAGAAGCAATTGATGAAGGCGATAGACAAGGTATTACTATTATTCCTGGTATAGAAATATCCGCTTGTGATATGCAAAGTGGTAAAAAAGTTCATATATTAGGCTATTCTTTTGATTTAGTTGGGACAAATATTAAAAAATTATGTGATCCAATCTTAGAAAGAAGAAAAGCAAATTCACAGTGGCAAGTAGAATCATTAATTCGAGAAGGTTTTAATATTGATATTGAGAAAATACATCAAAGATCAAAAAAAAGTGGAGTAATCTATAAACAACATATTATGGCCGAGTTAATCCATGAAAATTATAATGATGAAAAGTATAAGAGTTTGTATAAGCAAATATTTAAGGGTGGGGGTATTTGTGCGAGGGATATAAAATATGTTGACATGATTGAGTCTGTGAAAGCCATCAAGGCTGATAATGGACTAGCTATAATTGCTCATCCTGGGCAGTTAGATTCCTATAATTTTATTGAGGAATTAGTAGTCGCTGGGCTAGATGGCATTGAATTAAATCATGAATCACATAGCCCAGAGGACCATTTAAAAATCATAGAGTATTCAAATAAATATGATTTAATTTTAACCGGAGGTAGCGACTTTCACGGACGGTACGGAACAACAATAAATATTGGGGACGTAGAATGTCCAAGTGAGTATAATTACATTTTTAAAAAAACACCAAAATTTTTTAAAACTTATAAATGTGTTGATAATTGCATAAAAAAGTGCATAATTATTGCATAAAATTAAAGGAATTAATAGGAAATTAACATTAACTAGGTTTGTTTATAACATTCTCAAGGTAAAATAAAATATATTAAAATAAAATATATTAAAATAAAAAATAATATAAAGAGGTGTAAAAAAATGAAAAAAAATACTTTAGCACTTATAAGTTTATTAATTGTAGGCACTGTTTTAAGTGGTTGCGCAAGTGGGACGAAAACTGGATCAGCTCAAAAGATAAAGAACTATGATAAAATCACAATTGTATGGTATCCAAATGAGTCAGGAGAGAACTTAAAGGATACTCGTGATGAATTAGGTAAGATTATAGAAAAAGCTACTGGTAAAAAGGTTGAACAGAAAACTACAACAGATTATTCAATTGCCATAGAATCAATAGCTAATGGTAATGCTCAAATTGCATTTATGGGCGGTCAGGGTTATGTTGAAGCTAATAAAAAGAATGCGAAAATACTCCCACTGGTTGTTAATGCAGGTAAATCTGGAACACTTGATGATGCTATATACTACAGTTGGTTATCAGTTAATAAGGACAAAGCATCTGAGTATCAAAAAGACGGGAAATATACTTTAGAAAACATTCAGGGAAAGAAAATATCATATGTATCTAATAGCTCAACTTCAGGATTTAAAGTACCTACAACTAATATAATTAAATATTTCGGAGCAATGGATAAGTGGAAAAGTATAACAGCTGAAGATTTAACAGAGGGTGGAAAAGATAAATTATTTAAGGAAGTATTGTTTGGTCAATCACATCAAGGTTCAGCAGTTAACCTTTTAACTGGTAAGGCGGATGTAGCTGCATTTTGTAATACCACATTAGATGCCTATGTTGACGTTGAAAGCGGAAAAGCTAACACCGCTGGAGCAGTTTATAAGGTTAAGACTGGTGCAGCAGCACCTTTCGACACTTTAGTTGGGAAAGAATATACTATTATTCAGTCCACACCAGTTTTAAACGGACCTTTTGCAGTAAATACAGATGCTCTTAAGCAAGAGGACATAAATAAGATTACAACAGCTTTAACTTCAGATGAAGTAACAAACAATTCAAAAATATTCTATACAAAAGGTAAATCTTCTGGTTTAATTGAAAAAGCTGGAAAAGAACATTTTATGAAGGTTGCGGATTCATGGTATAACCCAATTAGAAATCTTTCAAAATAGTTATTGCAATTTAGGAGAAACTTAATATTTATTCTAATAAAATTAAACAAAAGGAGAGTTATCAATGGCTATTTTGGAAGTAAGCGATCTGCATAAGGAATACAAGGGCGGAACTAAAGCACTAACAAATGTCACCTTCTCTGTTAAAGAGGGAGAGTTTGTTTCCATAATAGGTCCATCAGGAGCTGGGAAATCAACTCTCCTCAGGTGTATCAACAGAATGATTGATGTAACTGAGGGTGATATAAGTTTTAATGGCGAAAATATTAAGAAATTTTATAAAAAGGATTTAAGAAAGCTTAGAACAAATATAGGAATGATTTTTCAACACTATAACCTAGTTAATAGATTAAGTGTTGTGGAAAATGTACTCCATGGAAGACTTGGATATAAGTCAACATTTGAAGGAGTACTTGGAATGTATAAAGAAAGTGAAAAGGAAAAAGCATTTGAATTATTAAACAAACTTGGGCTTAGGGAACAGGCATACAAAAGATGTGATCAACTAAGTGGCGGTCAAAAGCAGAGAGTGGGCATAGCAAGAGCATTGATTCAAGACCCTAAAATGATACTTTGTGATGAACCAATAGCATCATTAGATCCTAATGCTTCAAAAATAATTATGGATCATTTGAAAAATATTAATACTGAAATGGGCATAACCTGCATATTCAATCTTCACCAGGTTGATGTTGCACTGAGGTACTCAGATAGAATTATTGGAATTAACAATGGAAAAGTTATATTTGATGGAAAACCAGAGGAGCTAACTAAAACTAATGTTCACCAGATATATGGTTCCGAGTCAGGAGAATTAATTACTGATTAACTACTAAGAATTGAAAGTTTATTTAACGACATTTCAGAAGGAAAGTATCCCACTTCTATAAGTGGGAGTTACATACCCTAACAAATAGAAAACTTCAGTGGGAGTATAAATCTCCTTCTGAAGTCGTTAATGCAGCTCCGCAGGAGATGATTTAAGGAGATTTGGAGGTCTAAATATAATGATTGATATATTTGTAAAGAGAAAAAAACAGTTAGTTATATTTTGGACAGGTATAATAGTTGTAACCTTAGGTTCCATGATTATTACGAGATATGATCCTGTTTTAGGTATAACAGCTATTCCAAAGGCCATCATTTGGGCATGCTCCAATTTTTATCCAACTGAAGAGTCTTTGTCAAAATTACCCAAAATATTATCTAAGCTCCGTGAGACCATATTTTTATCTATTGCGGCTACAACCACTGCTAGTATTCTTGCGTTATTATTTAGCTTATTTGGTTCGAAAACAACAAATGATAATAGCGTAATAAGTACAATAACACGATTAATAGCTTCAGTATTTAGAAATATACCGGATACTGTATGGGCTATGGTATTATTATTTTCCTTTGGACAGAATGCCATGACAGGATATTTTGCTTTGTTTTTTACAACCTTTGGAATTCTTACCAGAGCATTTATTGAAACTATAGATGAAGCAAGTAGTGATTGTGTTGAAGCTCTCAAATCCACGGGCGCATCATATTTTCAAATAGTATCACAGGCAGTTATCCCATCAAGTACACCTCAACTTATTAGCTGGGTATTGTTCATGCTGGAGACAAATATAAGAAGTTCTACACTAATTGGATTACTTACAGGTACTGGTATTGGGTATACTTTTAGTATGTATTATAAAAGCATGAACTATAATGCTGCAAGTCTTGTAGTTATTTCTATAGTTGTGTCTGTAATTGCTATTGAGTTTATGTCAAATTATATTAGAAGGGTGATTTTATAATGGAAATATCAAATTCACCAAAAATAGGTGTAATTAGTGGTTTAGAAAGACATAAAATCAGGAAAAAAAATGGAAAAATCAAAATAAAAATAAGTGGTGGAGGACAGCATGCTGCAAGTATAACAATTTTTATTCTTATTATACTGACTATATATGGGTTTTGTACATTTGATTATAAAGATTTAAACTTTTTGAATGCAAGTTATGAACTATTAGCAAATTTAAGAACTGTTTTTTTACACCCCAAACCCACACATTTTACGTTGCTTGAAGGATTATATCAAGTAATTATAACACTAGGACTTGCATTTTTAACAACTCTTATTGGGGCAGCTTTTGCATTAATTATTGGATTGTTTGCTGCGAAGAACCTTTCAAATGAATACTTATCAAATGCTATAAAAGCATTTGTAGCTTTTATAAGAGCTGTGCCAACAGTATTGTGGGTATTAATATTTGCTGTAGCTGCAGGACTAGGTAGCGTAGCTGCAGTTATAGGTTTAAGTCTGCATTCTGTGGCATATTTGACGAAAGTCTATTCCGAAAGTTATGAGGAGGTAGACAGTGGAGTAATTGAAGCGTTAAAAGCAAGTGGTGCAAGCTTTTGGCAAATTGTTTTTCAAGCAATTTTGCCGTCAACAACCACATCTCTTCTTGCTTGGACTTTTATGAGATTTGAAATCAATTTTACTAATGCTGTAGCAATGGGTGCAGCGGCAGGTGCTGGAGGTATTGGTTTCGATTTATTTATGGCCGGAAGTTTTTATTACGATTTACGATCGGTAGGAGTCATTGCATATTTAATTTTATCTTTTGCACTGATTCTCGAAATTTTTTCAACAAGAATAAAAAATAAATACTTAACTTAATGGAAATCTAAATTATCCCAAATTCTAGACCGCTTTAAGAGTGATAGATAGTGGGTGAAACTGACAAATTTAGATAAGGTTAAATGGTTTAACAATTAATATATTGTGGTAAGTGACTATAAAAAATTATAGTCACTTTGAATTTTTATTGTCCTACTAATTGTATTTATTTAGAACAACAAGGTTGTAAAACAACAAGGTTATTTCCTATTTTGGGGTTTTTCCAGTTAAAGACTAGACATGAATCTAATTTTGGGTCATACATATTAACTGCTTCATCTTTTAGAAACATTTTAAGATTAAATGCTGCATATATAAAAGCTGCTTTTTTCTTATTCACACTTGTATATTTTCTCATATTAATTAATCCAGAAGCTGTGCCTGCTAGATGAAATGAAGGATCATATAAGCTGTTTCGACTATCAGATACAATTAATTTAACATTTTGTCTAAGCTTGGACATAAGTTGTCTTACAAGACTCATACCTCGTCCTTGAGGAAGACCTATGTCTGTTATCCCAAAACTTAAACTTTCACATACCTTACTCCATAGTTCTCGATCTGATTCTTTATCAATTTCTAAACAATCGCCAAGGGTTATAGATTCAAGATAGCGAAGATCGTGAAAAACATTACAATCTTCTATCAAGTCACAAAAGTCAATAATAACAGGCTTATCCTGAGTTATTATAATATTATCTCCTTGAAAATCCCCATGTGCATATGCAGTAAGACACATTACAGTTAAATCATCCCAAACATCTTCATTATTAAAATAATAATATGGATTAGGTAGCAACATGTCAGTTCCATCTAGAGATATATATTTTATATTTTTATTTACGCCTATTGATTCAAAAGCATGTACATATTTACTATCCATATATCTATATGAAAGTTCATTTTTAACTATATCTATTGGAGACATGTACTTTTTAACATGACATTTGTTCCAAGTAAATAAAAATTTAGTTATTGTTAATATTATGCTATTCTTAAGCTCATCTTCATGTAAAACTTTATCCAAAAACGTTTCACTATTATATATATCATCTCCTGCCAAATCATATAAGTTAACATATAAAATAGCTTTGCTTTTATCTTGAATTTTATAACTAGATATAAGTTTAGCGATATACTTTTGCATATTGTTGTCTGTTGCTAATTTATAAGCCTTCTGAAATACCTTTGCTTCATTGCTTTTAGTTACTTTTAAAATACCTACTTTATTCGCAGTTCCGTATTCAACCATAAAAACTCCTGCTTCAGACCTTCCACTTTTAAATGTTTTTAATACTTGAAAAGGTGCAATTTTATCTTTAGATTCTTCACCTATCTTATTGATTTGATTTATTACATCTGTAATCTTCATATGTTAGATCTAGCACGCCTGAGCAAAATAAGTACCAAACTCACTAAATTAATCACTTCCTTTTTTTCTATACTCTTTTTTTAATAAGTTTAACTAAATATATTATATTATAATCACTAACAATACACAAATCATTAATAGAGAAAATCTAAAATTCATGAGTTGTTATTTTAATTGGGCAATGTTAGAAATCGAAAGAAGTATATAAAGTAAGTTTGGTTATATATGAATACTACAATATTAAGGCACTTCAAAGGGTGTCTTTTAAGTTTGGAAAAACAAAAATAAGTAGTGATAATAGAAGACGATTCTAGCACCAAATGGACAACAGAAACATATGCTAAATACAATGATTTAAAACTAGCAAATGCAATTGTAAAGGAGGTTACGGAAAAGATATACCAGGTGAAAAATACTAATTTAGGGGGAATATCCATGAATACATTATTAAACGGAGTTGCAGGCATACTAATCCAGGCTATATATACAATCGTAGGGGTTGCTACGACATACTTAATTTCGGTACTAGTTTCTTATCTTAACAAAAAGAAACAATCAGAAATAATAAAAATAGGAGCGGATGAGTATAACTCGCGTGTTACTGTTGCTAAAGGAATATTTTATCAAGTAGAACAGTTATTCAAATTAATACCAGGTTCGGGAGAGTTGAAGGCTACAGTGTTTGATAAACTATTATTAGCTAAGTTTCCAACTTTAACACAATCACAATTAGATCATTTTAGAGAGAGCGTGTGTGGAGAAATTAATTTGCAAGTTACAACTTTATTAGCGCCAGTGCATGATCCTGTTAAAGATAAAGCAAATATTAAAGGTGAAGCTGAAAGTACACCAATCGTTACAGACAAATCATTGCCAGGCAAAACACAAGCATAATTTAAACATCGGGGTACAATCCATTTCAGTATAAAATACCTATTATTGAACACTATAATAAAAAAGGGGTGTGTTAAATGAGTAGTAAGTTAACTCCGACTAAATTGAAAATGGCCGCTCTTGGGAATAATAATATAGAAGCAGGAGCTGAAATTTATAGCGATCCTAAAATAAAAAATAAACTAATGAAAAAAGAGTCTAAATAAGGGCTCTTTTTTTATGCGTAAATTAATATGGGTAAGGAAGGATGGAGAGTATGCTACTTATCTTACAAAACTGTAAGATAAGTTTTCTATTTGTAAGCAAAGTGACATGGAGTGTAAGTGTTGTGTTATTTGTTACATTTAAATCTTTTATGGATATGTCATTTAATATAACTGTGAACCTTAATGATTCAAAAAATGTTCACTTCTCAGTTGTAGGGAATGGTAAAGATACAGAAAAAACAATAACAGATAATAATATAGAAAATTGGAATTTTGTTGAATTAAGATGTTGACACTCTTAAAAAGTAAGTGTACTATGAAAGTAGGACACTAGAACGATGATGTACTTTCAGAAGGGAGATGAAATAATGGATACAGAATTCAATGACAAAATGCCTATATATCTACAAATCATGGACATTATTAAAACTGACATTGTTACTGGAAAACTAAAACTAAAGGATAAATTACCGTCAGTACGAGAAATGGCATCAAATTTGAAAGTAAATCCAAATACGCTTCAACGATCATATCAAGAGCTTGAAAGACTTGGAATTGTTTTTACACAAAGAGGTACCGGAACATTTGTGGGGGAGGGGAAAGATATGGTAGATGATTTAAAAAAGGAAATGGCAAAGGAAGTTATAGATTCATTTATACTTAGAATGAAAAGCTTAGGGTTTAATGCTAGCGAAATAATAAAAGCTGTTTCTAAAGAAACTATGGAGGTAAAACAAAATGGATAATATATTAGAATCAAAGAAAGTATGTAAATCATATCTAAATAAAAAAGCTTTACGTGGGGTAGACCTAAACATAACGCCTGGAAAAATTGTAGGGCTGCTTGGTCCTAATGGTAGCGGAAAGACTACCTTCTTAAAGATAGCAGCAGGGATATTGCACCCATCGAAAGGAGAAATACTTATAGATGGTCATATTCCTGGTGTTTATACAAAATCTGTAGTTTCATATTTGCCAGATAATGAGTATCTTCTAAAGTGGATGAAAGTAAGGGATGCGGTGATGTATTTCAAGGATTTTTATGCCGATTTTGATGAAAAAAAGGCAAATGAGTTACTTATTTTTATGGATCTTGATGAAAATAGTACTGTGAAAAGCCTATCAAAGGGAATGAAGGAAAAGTTAAAGCTCACATTGGTGCTTTCAAGAACCGCTAAGCTTTATATTCTTGATGAACCACTTGGTGGCGTAGACCCTACAGCTAGGGAAAAAATATTAAACGCAATAGTTAATAACTTTAGTAAAGATAGTTCCATGATAATTACGACTCACCTTGTAAATGATATAGAACGGATTTTTGATGATGTAGCATTTATATCTGATGGGGAGATAGTATTACATGGTAACGCAGAAGAATTGCGACGAGATAAGAAAAAGTCAATCGATGAATTGTATAGGGAGGTATTTAAGTAATGTTTAAGCTTATAAAATATGAATTAAGAGCAACTTTTTTAACCATAATTGGTATTTGTATATCTGTTATAATTGCTAGTCTACTTCTTATGACAAGGAAAGGTTCTTGGAACACTGATATTGTAACGGGATTATCTGTATGCTTAACTATTGGTGCCATAATAGTAATATCTATATCTTCATTAAAAATTATGAGTAAATATTTGTTTGGGGATTCGGGATACTTATTATTCACTCTTCCACAATCTGGAATGTCAATAATAACGTCAAGGATAATAACCGCTTTGATACAAATTTCCATAGTTACTTTTGTAGCCTTATTAATGTGTAATTTAACTTTGGCGGGCAGTATAGATTTTAGTTATTTGAAAAACTTTAAGGTCAGTGAATTATTATATTTCATAATTAGCTATATATGGATGATTGTTTATTCGTTAACATTAATATATTTCTGTATGATTATTGGAAAGGTAGCCTTGAAAGGTAAAAAATTAGGTAAAATAGGATCTTTTATAATTTTTATAATTTTAACAGTAGCAATAGGTTGGCTATCAACAAAAATTACTACTTTATTACCTCAAACACTTAACCTCAATGATTTTTCAATAAATACTCAATCTAGCTTAATAAATTCTAATTTTGCGGCTACTGGTGGAGTATTAAATATTAATATAGCTAGTACCATATTTGATATTCTTACTTTTGTTGGATTATTCATGGGTAATTCGTATCTAATAGATAAAAAATTGGATTTGTCCTAAGTAGATATCAATTTTTAATATGAGAGGACATGTATACACAACTGATACTCTATGCCTAAAGGCATGGGAGTATCAGTTGTGTTTTATCTTATATTTGTGTTGTGGCCTTCCTACCTTACCATATTCAATTAGCATATGAACCTTTCCCTCTTTGTTCATATATTCCAAATATTTTCTGCAAGTAACTCTTGCAATTCCTAAATTTTCGCCTAGTTCTTCTGCAGTAATATAGTTTTCTCCAATTCGTGCAACTTGTTTCCATATTGTGTCATAAGTGTATTTGTTTAATCCCTTTGTTAAATCTGAATTACCATCATTTTCGTTAATGGTTAAGTCCTTGCTACTTAAAATGTACTTGTCTAATTCGTTTTGCTGCATTTCATTTGCTATTTTAAAGTTATAATATCTATCTTTAAATTTAAGGAGTGATGATTCAAATCTCTCCAAAGTAAAAGGCTTAATTAAATAGTCTCGGGCTCCATAGCGAAAAGCCTCTTGAATTTTACTAATTGTTTTATCAGCAGTAATTAAAATGACATCCACATTTAGTTCTTCAGCTCGAAGCCACTTTAAAAAATCAATTCCATTTTCCTTAGGAAGATAAATATCAAGTAAAATTAAATCTGGTTTATGATTATTCATAAAATTCTTAGCCTGAGTAAGATTACTCACGGCTTTAACTAATTCAAAGCCACTAACTGTTTGCAAAAACTTCGTATTTATATCTCGTACCATTGGATCATCCTCAATAATCATTACTTGAATCATTTGTTTCAACTCCTCTTCATTGGAATACTTATATCCCATATAGTCCCTTTATCTACACTAAATTTAATTTCACCTTTCATATCATCAATAATCTTTTTTACAATATACATACCAACTCCACGCTGTCCGATTTTCGTAGTAGTCCCTAACTCATATATGTTATTTATAATATCTCGGGAAATACCCGGGCCATTGTCTTTTATTTCAATTTTTAAGTAATCATCTATTTCGTGAATTTTAAAGTGTACAGTTCCACTTCCATCGCTTTTCACTTCTTCAAAAGAATTTTCAATCAAATTTCCAATAACAGATCCTAATTCATCATCTCTCATATATTGTGGTAATTCATTTAATTGACAACCAGTGTCAATTTCAAAATTTATTCTATCTTCTTCAGCTTTATTATATTTTGAAAATAGTAATGCAGCTATAGATACATTTTTGATTTTATCGAAAAGAATACTACTGATTTCTTTTCGGTTTTTAGCAACATCCGATATAAATTTTACAGCTTCCTTGTATTCGCCTAGTTGTATCATTCCAGATATAGTATGGAGCTTATTCATAAATTCATGATTTTGTGCTCTAAGAGACCAAGTCATTTTTTTTATTCCTGTGAGTTCCTCTGCCATTTTTTTAACCTCAGTTAAATCTCTGAAATTCATAACTACTCCAATTACTTCATCTTTATCATTTTTTAAAGGGTTATATTTACATAAAATTGTTAGACCTGGTCTTACTTTCATTTCTATATTTTCATAATATTTGCCTGCCTTTAAAACTTCAGAAATTTTATTAGCATAAGAAAGGTTTGTAATATGCCTTCCTATATCTTCTTTAGTAAGTTCCAAAATCTCTCCTGCTGCTTTATTAAATAAGGTTACTATTCCATTTTTGTTAACAGCTAAAATTCCTTCTTTAACACTTTCAATAACAGCTTCCTTTTCTTTTAAAATCAATGCTATTTCTTCAGGTTCTAAACCAAAAATGCTTTTTTTAATATTAGAGGATAAAAGAGTTGCCGCAATTACTCCTAAAATTAATCCCAGAATTATAAAAGGTATAAATTTATCTGTTTTTAAATAAATCTCATTATAAACTTGATTGAGGGGGCTTCCTATAGCTACTGCTCCAATTTGTTTCCCGTCTTTAAATATGGGGGCAAACACCCTAAGTGATAGACCTAAGCTGCCCCTTGCCTCTGAAACATACTCTTCTCCTTTTGTAAGAACGCGTTTTTCATCTCCACCTTCAAATTTTTTGCCTATTTTTTCCTTTGTCGGATGAGAATATCGTATCCCTTTCATATCCATAATTACAATAAATTCAACGTTAGTTTTACTGCGAATGTTTTCTATTTGATTATTTAAATTCTCTTCACCAATTTTCGTATTTACTGATAAGTAATTTTGTACAAGATAACTATTTGATACAGAATTAGCTACATCTAAAAGGTTACGTCCAAATTGATCTTTAAGAATTGTTTTCATCTGATTAAAAGAAAGCAAGGATATACTTCCAATAGTCAAAAGTAATATTCCAATTACAAAGGTTGTGATTTTGGTCTTTAATTTCATAGTTTTCTCCTCGTTAAACTTTCAGGTTTTATGAATTGCTTACAAAAATTATACCATATCTAATTTATATATATACATTGTTAAAATTTATACAAAGATTTTTTAATGACCACAATGGTTTTTTAACTTTTTAAATATTTAAACATATTCAATTTGTTGTATGATGAAATTAGAAAATGAGTTTATGAAAATTATAAATGAAAACGTATAAATGTATAAGAGAGGGGAGATACTGAATGAATTATTTTGATGAAAGTTTAAAACTACATGAAAAACATTTAGGTAAAATTGAGGTAAAATCAAAAATAAAAATAGAAACAAAAGAGGATTTAGCACTTGCATATACACCTGGGGTTGCAGAACCTTGCAGAAAAATTTATGAAAATGAAGAAAATGTCTACAAGTATACCGCTAAAGGTAATATGGTTGCAGTGGTTACAGACGGTACTGCAATTTTAGGTCTTGGAGATATAGGGCCAAAAGCAGGACTACCAGTTATGGAAGGTAAGGCTATATTGTTTAAAGAGTTTGCAAATGTAGATGCCTTTCCAATTTGTTTAGACACAAAGGATGTGGATGAAATCGTTCGTACTGTGCAGCTTATTTCTCCAGGTTTCGGTGGAATAAATTTAGAAGATATTAGTGCTCCAAGGTGCTTTCAGGTAGAAGATAAGCTTAAAAAGATATTAGATATACCAGTATTTCACGATGATCAACATGGCACAGCTATTGTAGTTCTCGCAGGACTCATTAATGCTACTAAAGTAGTTGGAAAGAAACTTTCCGATTTAAAAGTTGTTGTAAATGGTGCAGGTTCTGCAGGAACAGCAATATCAAAACTTTTATTATCCTCAGGAGTTAAAAATCTAATTGTCTGTGATAAGGTAGGAATTTTTTACAGAGGAATGGAGAAAATTGATGATGCAAAAACAGCTCTTACTGAAATAACTAACCCAGAAAACATAAAAGGAAACTTAAGTGATGCCTTAGTAGGCGCTGATGTATTTATAGGAGTTTCTGCCCCAGGGATAGTAACAAGTGAAATGGTCCAAACCATGAACAAGGATTCTATAGTCTTTGGAATGGCAAATCCAACTCCAGAAATTATGCCAGATGTTGCTAAAAAAGCAGGTGCAAAAGTATGTGGCTCAGGACGTTCTGATTATCCAAATCAAGTGAATAATGTACTAGTATTTCCCGGATTATTTAGAGGTGCATTAGATGTGAGAGCAAAAGAAATTAATGAAGAAATGAAACTTGCAGCAGCATATGCTATAGCTAATTATATAAAAGATGAAGACCTAAACGAAAATAATGTAATCCCAAGTGCACTAGACAGGGGAGTTGCAACAAAAGTTGCAGAAGCAATTGCAAAGGCTGCCAGAGAAACAGGTGTAGCAAGAATATAAAAATAATGAGGGGGCTTTAAAAATGCAAATTCCAATTAAGAGAACGCTGGATAAAATTCCAGGCGGTATGATGGTTGTCCCACTTTTTATAGGGGTATTAGTTAATACATTTTTTCCACAGGTCTTAAAAATTGGTGGTTTTACAACGGGATTATTCGGTAAAGGGGCATCAACACCCATTTTAGCTTGTTTTATGTTTTTAATTGGTTCACAAATTAACTTCAGGTTAGCACCAAAGGCATTAAAAAAAGGTGCTCTATTAATAACAGGAAAATTTATAGTAGGTGCTGGTATTGGTATATTTGTAGGAAAAGTTTTTGGACCTGCTGGAGTATTAGGTTTATCACCACTGGCAATCCTTTCAGGATTAACAAATTGTAATG
>Ga0209125_1000496_pt1 | contig 49905 bp, 46 predicted proteins | sample BarGraIncub1131A_FD_184503 | JGI IMG/M metagenome (GOLD analysis project Ga0209125, IMG submission 184503) | Arctic peat soil microbial communities from Barrow, Alaska - Barrow Graham LP Incubations 11-31A (SPAdes) (version 2) | ecosystem: Environmental > Terrestrial > Soil > Wetlands > Peat... | reverse complement strand
GGAGATTTCTGTACTTCGCAGCAAGCTTAAGAGTAAGTTTAACGTGGACTCCACAATTGAAGCACCGCGTGTGCCTTACCGCGAAGCAATCCGGAAAAAGGTGAAGGTACAGGGCAAGCATAAGAAGCAGTCCGGCGGTCACGGTCAGTACGGAGACGTATGGATTGAGTTTGAGCCAACGGAGACGGATTCACAGGAACTTGTATTTGAAGAGAAGGTGTTTGGCGGATCTGTTCCGAGAAACTTCTTCCCTGCTGTTGAGAAGGGTCTGCAGGATTCCGTCAGCCGCGGCGTACTTGCCGGCTTCCCGGTTGTCAATCTGAAGGCCACGCTTGTTGATGGTTCCTATCATGACGTCGATTCTTCTGAAATGGCATTTAAGATCGCTGCCCACCTTGCGTACAAGGCAGGACTTCCGCTTGCACAGCCGATGCTTCTTGAGCCAATCAGCAGTGTTGTTGTTCATATCCCTGAAGACAGACAGGGTGATATTATGGGCGACATGAATAAGAGACGCGGGCGTATAATGGGTATTGATACGGATGAAGACGGCTCAGCTGTCTCCTGTGAGGTGCCAACTTCCGAAATGGCTACCTATGCGACGGATCTCAAGTCCATGACGCAGGGCCGCGGCTGGTATACGATAGAGCATGCCCGCTATGAGCAGGCACCGGCAGATGTCGAGATCAAGGTCATTCAGGCGCACAAGCATCAATTGGAAGAAGAGGAATAACACCCGGACACAATTATTTTAGAAAATGAGCCGCGTTTTTAGGGTAATTAATGACTAAGTAACACTGGAATTGTTAAAAAAGGCATCTGCTTCCATGGAGGCAGATGCCTTTTTGTTCAGTTGAAACAGCTGATGCTTTCTGTATGAAGAGGGAACATTTCAGGGGGACCGGCTTTTTTTAATTAATTTTGTAGATAATTGTGTTGTTCTCGTCGGCGAAGGTCGCGGCCACAGGCAGATTGCTTGAAAAGAAAGCTTCATTTACGGTAAAGTCGGGCTGGCTGCGCAGGTCGTCATCCATAAGGACATACGAGATGTTTTCCTGTGCGCACAGGGCACGGAAATTCTCGGGATTTCCGTCACATCCTGTGAGCAGCTGTGCATATACTATACTTCGTGAATCGGTGTCATATCCGGCTGACCATGCATAATACGGGTGACCGTAGTATGCAAAACGTCCGGAAAGAAAGAAGGTATTCATAGCATACGTGGCAGTAAGGAAAACATCTTTTTTGCCGGTATTTTTCTCGATCCATGTAACCATCGGCGACGAAAGATTCATCTGGACACTGTTTTTGTCCAGGTTATAAAAAACGATCCACTCACTTACGCCGGTTGCGGTTAGTGTGATAAAAAGAACAACGGCAAGAATGCGCGTGCCGGTTACTGCAAACATACGGCGCACCGGGTGAATACGATCAGGCATAGCCTGCGGATCAGCATCCGCATTATATACAGCTTTATGTTTTTTGTCGGAAAAGGGATTCCACAGGAAGGTAAGCAGCGACGCAAGATATATGGAGAAAAGAATAAGACTGATTTGAATAAATTTGTGATTGGATGTCACGTCAACTGTCATTGTAAAGAAAAAAGCAAGAGCAGCAGGCATGGCAAACGCGAGAAGAAGAATAGTACGATATGCATTTTTCTGTGTAAAGAGCAGGATAAAAAGAAGAACGGATGCAATACCCATCATTTTGCCGATATATATGGCAACATTCGTCAGGGTAGGATTATCTACTATAAATCCCCAGTAATAGGCGAAAGACACTACATTTGCGGCTCCCCCTGAAAAATATTGCGCCTGTATAATGGAGGAACCGACGGCGGCTGCCGCAACGACTGCGTATGTAAGACGGTTTTCAGAGAAAACGGCCATAACACACAAAATAATAAGAGCCGCGATCAGGGCTGAACCATGGAAATAGGGCATGCAGATAACAATCAGCAAGGCGGGCAAGGCGAGGGAATAAGGGTGGAGCGGATCCTTCAGCCGTGGAATCCATGCCTCCCGGCAGAAAAGGAAGTGCCTGATTTTGGACTTAAAACCTTTAGCCTTACGGACATGCAGGAACATGCGCCGTACATGCGGCAGGAACAGAAAGATAAGAATCAATAGCAGGGCGACACCCAGAAGCAGATGCCGTTGGTTGGCATAGACATTGATGGCCCAAAGACCCCAATTATCTCTTGGCGTTGTACCTATCCATTGATTGTTTGAGAAAATTCCTGTAATGACGGAAGGCAGGGTAGCACCCGGAGCAATTGCCAGTGTTTTGATCTGTGATACGACTGCGTAGGAACTTCTGAAAAGTACAAGCACAGGCGCCAGTAAAAAAGTCACACGTTTGCCGGTCAGGAGCACGGCTAATACGCCAAGAAGTATGAAGCAGCAAAGCATGACAAGGATGGACGGTATATTCAGCGCATGATCTATGCGCATACCAAGTTGATTCAAATTGCCGCAAAGAAAATAGAACAGGAAATGATATCGAATCCCTTCCGTTGGGAAATGCGGGTACACTGTCGGGAAATTCATTCCGTTCGAGAACGAAGAAATAAGGGCTGTGTGAGGGGCAAGATCACTGAAGACGGAATAGCCGGCGTAAATTTTATCTCCGGAGACATGAAAAGAGTAGTAGAAAATGGCAATACCGGCACCGGTAAATAAGAGAAGGGAAAAAACATAAAAAATCACGGAACGCACGGTCACAGTGAAACCCGGGAGCATGTGTCGGATGGATGCGGGCTGAACCACGGCTGCCGTCTTGACATGCCCGCCCAGACGGCGGCGCGAAGGGATCTCTTCCTCGATCGGTTCCGGGATAGGCGGATTGTTTCTGACAAAATTTTTCTGCCAGAAGATACTTCCGAAATAAATCGATACGCAAAGCGATACAACGTTGGCAGGATATAGAACCGGCATTTCCAGCGGAACGAAGGGTGTCATCAGAAGAGCAATCCAATAAGTCAGAAAAGTGACCAGCACCAGTCCAATGAGAAAGCCGGCCGGATAATAGAATAGGAACATAGGGATGAGAGTGAGGCTGCTCTTTTGGGGAGCAATTCCAATAAAAAGTCTTTGTTGATCCGGAAATAAGAACCGGAGAAGCTGTACACCGAAGAAAAAACAAACAACGAGATATACAATTGCAAACATCACGATTCCTCTCTATCGGCTGACGGACGGTCGGATGAAATTGTTGTATCAGAAGCAATTGTATCTTCCGAGACAACATAACGCGGCCGATTCTTGACCTCTTCAAAAATGCGTGCAATATATGTTCCGATGAGACCAAGGCTGATCATAATACAGGCGCCGATTACAAGCTCGACTACAATGACAGTTGTAAATCCGTTGGCAGCGTGTCCTGTAAAAAAGTTGAAGAGTGTCTGAATCAGAAGTGCAAGGGCACCCAGCATAAACACAAAGCCAATCGTAGTGATCAGCTGAAGCGGCATTGCAGAAAATGATGTGATCGCATTTATGGAGAGAGAAATAAGCTTTCGAATGGACCAGCGGGATTGTCCGGTCTGGCGGTCAGCAACCTCAAAGGGGAAAGAAACACGTTTGAAGCCGAGCCATGCAGAAAGACCTCTGAAAAAAGTGCTGTGTTCTGTAAACTCGCGCCATTTGAGAACGACCTTGCGGTCCAAAAGCTTGAAGTCAGAGGCATTCGCAAGCTGAAATCCTGAAACTTTATGGAACAGTCCATAAAAGACCACTGCATTTATTCTGCTGCCAAGGCTTTCCTTGCCGCGTGAGCTTTTAACACCCTCGACAATGTCATACCCCTCTTCGCGCCAAAGGCGCAGCATTTCAGGAATACATTCCGGCGGATGCTGCAGATCGCCGTCCATAAGAATAACTGCATCGGCATCCGCGGCGTCAAGTCCCGCACATATGGCGGCCTCTTTGCCGAAATTCCTGGACAACCGCAGGCCGCGAACTTTATCAGGGTGACGCTTAACCCCGGCAGAAATGGCATCCCAGGTTCCATCTTTAGATCCGTCATCAACAAGAAGAAGGCAATACTCAATTTTCAGTGGATCCAAAAGAGGAATGAGTCGATCGATTGAGATCGGAATCTGTTTCTCCTCATTATAGAAAGGCATAAGTACAATTAGTTCCATAAAAATTCCACCGCTTCCATAAGAATATAAATATACATACTTATCTTAACATAGTAGGAAGAGGGGGAAGAATACTCTTGTATTACAATTAAAAGCGTCATACTTTTTCGTGCTCCACGTCCTCGGGCAAAGCCCTGCGGAAGTCGCGCGAAAAAGCATGACGCTTTTATGCAAAGGCGCTACGCGCCGCGGAAAGGTACCTCCACGTCCTCGGGTGAGCGGGTCTATTACTTTCGCTCCCATGTCCTCGGCTTACGCCTGCGTAAGGTCGCTCGAGTAACAGACCCGCTCACAGTACAGCACCCTGCGGGTGCTAAGGAATCTCTCTTTCCGCGCTCTCCTGCGGAAGTCGCCGAGAAAAGCATCCCTCTGCTCATAAAAGGCGCTTCGCGCCGCGGTAAAAATCTCCGGATCATCAAATGGAAACAATGTTCCTGAAGCATCCAGGAAAAATCACAATTTATTTTAAAACTCCATTTTCAATATATATTTTATAAATCTATAAAATATATATTGAAATGTATTTTGTCATATTGTAGTATTACTTTAAATATCAGTTCTAAGCTGCAATTTTGCAGATTCAAAAAAAGGAGCTTCACGCCAAGGATAAATATATTTCCTTAGCACCCGCAGGGTGCCATCGCAGGAGGGCGAATATTTGCCGAGGCGACATTCGATGGGCATTAGCCCGGAGAGAGCCGAGACAATTATTTCCCCTCCTTGACTTTTCGCTCCGACTGGTTCAAAATGTTCATAGTATTCTAACGGAAAAGCGGCCTGCCGGGCCCCTGATTCGGAAGTGACGAAGTGTGGTTTTTCGAATTCTTTTGTTTTCAGGCATTCGTGCTGCGGCATGTTTTCTGTGATGAGGGAGAATGTGAGAGCTTTACTGATGCGTCTTTTCCGGATAGGAGAAGGCGCATTTTTTATGTTTGGAGAGGACTTTGCATTATGAAACGGATTGCTGTGATTTCGGCGGTTCTCGATGAGCCGCATCATTGTCAACAGGCTTTTAATGATACGGTTTCGGAGTTTCAGGGGATTGTGAAGGGACGGATGGGCATTCCTTTTGAGGAGGTGCCTGTTGCTGTGATCAGTCTGACGGTGGTCGGTGATCTGGATGATATCAATAGTCTGACGGGAAAGCTTGGCCGTATTGAAGGCGTGACCGTACGTACGGCCGTTGCCAAAACCGAGATACCGTGAGAGATCGCTGCGGATTCAGTAACAAAGATAATATGACGAATATTTACGACGGAAGAGATTTGCAGGAGGAAATAATATGTTAATCGAAAACATGGAAATTGAAGAATTCATTCACCCTATTGAAATTGAGGACCTTTTGAAGCAGGCGGAAACAACGCCTGACTCGGAGATTGACCGGATTATAGACAAAGCCGGGAAATTTGCGGGCCTTAGTCACCTGGAGGTGGCGAGCCTTCTGAAGATGGACGATAAACATCTGCCGAAACTTTTTAAAGTCGCACGGCACATTAAGGAAGAAATTTACGGCAACCGGATCGTAATGTTTGCTCCGCTGTATGTCAGTGATTATTGCGTGAACCGCTGTGCATACTGCAGCTATAACGACTGTCATACTTTTAAGAGAAGAAAGCTGACGATGGACGAGGTGCGCCAGGAAGTTATTGAGATTGAGAAGATGGGACACAAGCGTATCGCGATGGAGGCCGGCGAAGATGATGTGAACTGTCCGATCGATTATATCGTAGACTGCCTGAATACCGTTTATCAGACGCAGTCCGACACTTCCGGCGAAATCCGCCGCGCCAATGTGAATATCGCGTCAACGACAGTGGAGAATTTCAAAAAACTCAAGGCTGTCGGTATCGGGACATATATCCTTTTCCAGGAGACTTACCATAAGCCGACTTATGAGAAGTATCATCTGGCCGGCCCGAAAAGCGATTACTGGTATCACACGACGGCTTTTGACCGTGCACAGACGGCCGGTATTGATGATAATGGCGCAGGCGTGCTGTTTGGGCTATATGACCCGTATTTTGAGACTCTCGCACTGATGATTCACAATGAACATATGGAGAAAACCTATGGGGTAGGCTTTCATACAATTTCTGTTCCCCGCATCCGCCCTGCGGACGGCTGTGATATGAGCAGCATTTATCCTAATATTCCCGATGACGAGACTTTCAAAAAAATCGTTGCTATCATTCGACTCGCGGTTCCTTATACGGGGCTGATCATCTCTACTCGCGAAAGCGCGGCGATGCGCAAGGACCTTCTTGACTGCGGAATTACGCAGATGAGTGCCTGCAGTGCTGTCGGTGTAGGCGGATACGCAGCGGCAAAACACCTCCGCGAGACAGGCGAACATGACCCGGATCTGGTTGCTCAATTTGACAAGAATGATGAGCGTTCGGCCGATGAAATTGTTACCTGGCTGATGGAAGAAGGACTTGTGCCTTCATGGTGCACAGCTTGCTACCGCTCCGGGCGTACCGGCGACCGGTTTATGTCGATTGCCAAAAGCGGTCAGATTAAAAATGTCTGTCACCCGAACGCGTTGATGACCCTGTCTGAATATCTCGAAGATTATGCTTCCCCGCATGCGAAGGAATTGGGCTATGCGCTTATTGACAAGGAGCTCGAAAAAGTAATTGATCCGAAGCACCGCGAGGACGCGCGTAAAAATATTGAAAATATTCGTAAAGGAAAGGCCAGGGATTTGTTTTTTTAAAAAGCAGTATGACTTCTTTTCCCACTCCGGGCTGCCAACCCAAGAGTGGGAAAAGGAAAGCTGCAGGTTCGTAATTTTTGGATATAGGCTATTTTATTCCTTTTCGAGAAATGAAAAAATATTCCCATTATTGATTATTTATATCGGTTTATGCAGGTGCAGGTGAGCGTTTACGCCACTTTGTGCGGGTATGACCGATTTTTATATGGTCTGAATGGTCTATCAGAAATGTTAGAAATCCGTTTGCAAACATATCAAAAAAGGAATAAACTTTGAGAGAACCATATTCGAAACATATCGGGAATGGGGTCTTTGAACTTAGAATTAAATTTGCAAAAGATATTTGCAGACTGTTCTATTTTTTCTATGTAGATAAAAGAATTATTGTTACAAATGGGTTTGTCAAAAAAACACAGAAAACTCCTCGACGGGAAATTGAATTGGCGTTGCAATACAAAACTGACTACGAAAGGCGGAAGCGTTATGGATGATCTGGACAAATTGTTAAAAGAACTTTTGAACGACTCTGCGTTTAAGAAAGAGCACGATAAGACACGCGTCGATTTTGAACTCGCTAAGACAATTATCTCGGCTCGCTGTGAGAAGAATCTTACTCAGAAACAACTTGCTCACATCACTGGACTTCGGCAGTCCAATATTAGTCGAATTGAGACAGGTTCGTGCAGTCCTAATGTTACTACCCTGCAAATTATTGCAGAGGGTCTCGGGAAAAAACTGCATATAGAGTTTCTTTAAAAAGAGAAGAAACTGATGTGTAGAACGTTAAAAAATCGAGGTATTTTATGTCCAAACCAATGAAAACCAACGCAATGCGCATGCTCGAAAGCGTGGGACTTTCTTTTCGCGTTGTGACGTATGAGGTCAATGAGGAAGATCTGTCGGGTGTGCATGTTGCGCAGAGCTGCGGCCTTCCAATCGAGCAGGTGTTCAAGACACTTGTGACCAAAGGTGATTCTGAATATCTGGTTGCCTGTATTCCCGTCGAAATGGAGCTGGATTTGAAGAAGCTCGCCATGGTGTCAGGTAATAAAAAAATTGATATGATTGCAGTCAAAGAACTGCTGCCGCTGACCGGGTACATACGAGGCGGATGTTCACCTGTCGGCATGAAAAAATCATTTCCGACGTTTTTCGAGGAGTCGGCGATTCTATATGACTGGATTGCGGTCAGCGCGGGTATGCGGGGAGCCCAGATCCTCATTGAACCGCAGAGTTTGATTGATTTTGTCGGTGCAGGGAGCGGTGATATTGCCAGATAGATTTATTGGCCGGAAAGTCGTTTTTTCCGCGTGGTACCCGGTATGATTCAAAAGCAAAAGTATGGCACAGCTGTACTTTTGCTTTTTGCCGTATCTGCCCTGGAATGGCGCGGGAGCCTGCCTGCCCTTTCATTCCCTTTCAAAATGTGCGAAAATGGTTCTGCCTTTCAGGCAATTTGATACGGTTTTCCCGGCCTGCGGAAGCAGTAACTCGGTAATTGAGATGACAATTTCTGAGATATATCAGATCTCCCATTCATTTGGCTGGGTGGATGTCTGTAAAGAAAGGTTAATTTAATGAAAATTGCAATTATTGGAGCCGGCCCATCGGGACTTATGGCGGCGATCCGTGCAGCGGAAAGCGGTGTGGAACGTGTTTGGCTTTTTGAAAAAAATACACTTCCCGGGCGCAAACTCCTGATAACGGGCAACGGACGCTGTAATGTAACCAATATGAAGGAAATCCGTGCCTATCCGGAACATTTTTTTGGCAACGGGAAATTCCTGTATAAAGCGCTGAATGCCTTTTCCCCGCGTGATCTTGCGGAATTTTTTGAATCCCGCGGTATCCATCTCAAGGAAGAAGAGGGCGGACGTCTTTTTCCTGCGAGTGAGAAAGCCCAGGATATTCTGAACGCACTTTTTGCACGCGCCGAAGAACTCGGAGTCGCTTTTCATGAGAACGAACCTGTGGTCGATATCCGCAGGGATGCCGACGGAAAGCTTACCAAAGTTGTTACTTTGAGAACGTCATACGACGTTGACGCTTGTGTCCTTTGCGCGGGCGGCTCCTCCTATCCGGCAACCGGATCAACCGGCGACGGATATCTGCTCGCGGCTCGTCTCGGACACACAATTGTCCCCGTTCGACCTGCTCTGGCACCGATCGATTTTGATCCTGCGGCGGTTGCTTCCCTGCAGGGAGTCAGCCTGAGGGATGTTCGAGTCCGTGTATATTTCCGTGCCGAAGAACTCGCTTCACTCGACGGGGACGTGCTGTTCACACATTTCGGGCTGACAGGACCGGCCGTTCTGGGCTTATCGCGATTCCTGCCGACGGATGAAATACCGTACGAAAAAAATCAAATAAGAATCTCTATTGATCTGTGGCCGGAACTGTCGCCGACAGCTGCACGTGAGCAGATGATTGCACTTCTTGCCGAGAATCAGAACCGCAAACTTGCCAATGTACTTAAGAAATTCGGACCGGATTCACTAATCAAACTTCTGCTCGAAAGAGTCAGTATTCCGGAAGATGTCTTCTGCCACGAACTCAAAAAAGACCTGCGCGATCACCTGACCGCACTAATGAAAGACTATTCCTTTTATGTGAGCCGCGCACCTTCCTTCTCAAAAGCAATGGTCACCGCGGGCGGCGTCTCCCTGAAAGAAGTCGATCCCAAAACGATGCAGTCCAAACTGGTTCCGGGACTCTTTTTTGCCGGCGAAGTATTGGATGTTGACGGCGATACGGGCGGATATAACCTGCAGGCGGCCTTTTCGACCGGTTACGCAGCAGGGAGCAACTGCGTCCTTGTGAAGGAATAAATCACCGGGCTGCGTCAGATATATAGCAGCAGGGACTCTTGAGAGGTATCTTTTTGAGGGAAGAAATCAGGACACAAAAGACTGCGGAAGAGATTTTCCGACTTTTTCGTAACGAATCCCATGCCGTGTTCTTTGACAGTGCGCTTCAGTCCGGGCAACTCGGTCAATATTCGATTCTTCTTTTTGATCCGTTTTTTGTTTTTTCCTCGAAGGGAAGCTGTACGGAGATTGTTGAGGACAACAGACTCATCAGATATGAGGGAGACCCGCTTGGGCATCTCAAAAGTCTGCTGGCAAAATATGCAGTCAAACCGGATCCGGAGGCGCTTCCCTGTGAAAATGGATGTGCTGCGGGCTTCATTTCCTATGATTTCGGATCCGTTCTTGAAAAGCTTCCGGATACGGCGGTCGAAGAAATGGATATACCGCATTTGATGTTCGGCTTTTATGACACGGCGGTTGTCGTGGATCACGAACACGGCAGGACGTATGTTTGTGCCGCATCGCAGGAGTCCCGGGGACAAAAGGAACGCGAAACATATGAGCGTCAAAAAATAGACCGGATTTGCCGGGTGATTTCGCTCGAAGAAGCTGTTGATGGGCCGGCTGATGATTCCTTCCGGGAATTTATATCGGATTTTTCACAGACAGAATATTGTGATATGGTCGGAAAAGCGAGGGAATACATACGTAACGGCGATATTTTTCAAGTAAATCTTTCCCGGCGGATCCGTACAAAAATAAACGGGGATGCCTATCATGTCTACCGGAAACTTCGTGCGGCAAATCCGGCGCCATTTGCCTGCTATCTGCATTTTGGTGATCTGCGGGTAATGAGCAGCTCTCCGGAAAGGTTTTTTCACTTGAAGGACGGGTGGATTGAGACGCGTCCGATCAAAGGAACCCGTCCGCGCGGTAAATCGGCACAGGAGGATGCGAGACTTCAGGAAGAACTTCTTACCAGCGAAAAAGATCTGGCAGAACTTGTTATGATTGTTGATCTCGAAAGAAATGATCTTGGCAGAATTTGCCGGATGGGATCGGTCAAAGTTACGGAACTCGTGAAAATCGAAGTCTATGCGACGGTATTTCATCTGGTATCAACTATCCGCGGAGAACTGGCAGATGGAATGGATGTCACGGACTGCATACGGGCGACTTTTCCGGGCGGCTCGATTACAGGGGCACCGAAGATACGGGCTATGGAGATTATTGACGAACTCGAGCCTGTGAAAAGAAATATATATACCGGTGCTATCGGCTATATGGGATTTGACGGCACAAGTGATTTTAACATAGCTATCAGAACGATCATTGCAGACAAAGAAAAGGCGTTTTACCAGGTCGGAGGAGGCATTGTGTGGGATTCCGTTCCTGAGGGTGAATTTATAGAGACACTCGATAAGGGATCAGCTATTCAGTATGTTTTGGAGGGAAAAGACATGGGTCAGGAAAAAAAGACAGCCCCCCGTAAAGAAATTGTGCCCGAAAAGTGCAGCATACCGGGCAAATACGTTGCCGATACAGATTTTGGATTTATGTATGGCTTATCCCTGTTCGAGACTTTCCCGGTTCAGGAGGATGGGTCGGTGAAGCTGCTGTCCGCCCATGCAGACCGGATTATCAAGTCGGCAGAAAGCCTCGGCTTTGCGCTTGCTTTTGGAGCGAAGGAATGGGAAAAATTCGTCACTGACTATATCGCAGATCATAAGATTGGCGGGAAGATTCTACGTGTGACAGTAAGCTTTGGGAATACAGCGGATATCAAGCCCTCTGTACATTTTTCGTGCCGGGAAAAAAGCAGCACCGGACATATCGATCCAGGATACAGGATGCATGTATCAAAGACGATCAGGAACGAGACGTCGATACTTTCGGCACACAAGACGGGCAATTATGCCGAAAACTATCTTGCACTGAAGGCTGTTGTGTCCCGAAACTATGATGACGCACTTTTCTTAAACAGTCAGCGCAATCTGGCCGAAACAACTAAATGCAACCTGTTTTTTGTGAAAAACGAAATTTTGTACACATCGGATCTATCCTGCGGAATTCTTCCCGGAGTCGTCCGGGATTTTGTAATACAGCGTGCGAAAGCCCTGGGTATTTCAGTGATCGAAGGGAAATTCACCCTTGAAAATCTTAGCGAAGCACAGGAAGTTTTTGTTACAAACTCGGTTATTGGCATCAGATGGGTTTCGGTTATTGAAGAATCCGTGGAGCATATTTGGTTTCAGGATCAGGCACAGGGACGGATTACGACGATGATCCAAATAGAGTATAATCAGAATTGCAAATAAAGCTGAACATGAGAAAAAGATTTATAGAAAAATATATTCCCACAAACGCTTAACGAGATTTTTAACCATAAGAAGAACAATACTTAAGGAGATGCAAAATGAATCGACTAATGAATTATCTGGAAATATCCGAAGAAGTCAGGGAAGCATTATCGCAGGGGAGACCTGTGGTTGCTCTGGAGTCAACGATCATCTCACACGGGATGCCTTATCCCAAAAATGTGGAGACGGCGCTTCAAGTTGAGAAAGTCATTCGAGACAACGGAGCTGTCCCGGCAACAATTGCTGTTATCGGCGGGAAACTTAAAGCAGGTCTTACCCACGCGGAAATTACTTATCTTGGCCAAAAAGTACTGCAGGTTACTAAGGCAAGCCGGCGCGACCTTCCTGTTTTGGCGGCTAGAAAAGAAGACGGCGCAACGACGGTTGCCGCCACTATGATTATTGCCGCCCTCGCCGGAATATCTGTTTTTGCCACGGGCGGAGTCGGCGGCGTACACCGCGGAGCTGAATCAACGATGGACATTTCTGCCGATCTTGAGGAGCTCGCACAAACGTCTGTTGTAGTAGTGTGCGCCGGTGTCAAATCTATTCTTGACCTTGGACTCACGATGGAATACCTCGAGACAAAAGGCGTGGTGGTTATTGGATATCAGACCAAGGAACTTCCGGCATTTTACACGAGAGACAGCGGTTTTTCCGTTGATTATAAGATGGATACACCTCGTGAAATTGCCCTTGCTTTCCAGGTCAAACGGGATCTTTCCCTTATGGGCGGTATGCTGATAACGAATCCGATTCCTGAAAAATATTCCATGGATGCTGATTTCATCAAATCCAAAATCGAGGAAGCAATTGCAGATGCCAACCTGCTTGGGATTAAGGGAAAGGATACAACACCCTATCTTCTGGACAAGATTCAGCAGATTACCGGCGGTGAAAGCCTGGCATCCAACATTCAGCTCGTCTATAACAATGCCGGGCTGGCAGCCCAAATCGCCTGTGAACTGGCAGCACTCAACCAGTAAAATCGTATATGAACACAAAGGAGAAACTGCAGTGATTGAATACCTGGCAGATTATCAGGACCGGGACTGCGGCACAGTGGATGCAGCTATCCTCGGTGATGCATTGATTGATTATCAGTATTGGGTTGCAAAACTGCCGTCGCTCGGCGGCGACGAAACAATTTCCATGTCCAACAGGAGTTCCGGGGGATCTGCCGCAAATACGGCTATTGCCCTTGGGCAGCAGCACCTGAGAACAGCTTTCTGCGGGAGGGTTGGCGCCGATGACAATGGCAGTTGGATCGTGGAAAAAATGAAAACAGCAGGTGTGGATATATCCTGCATGCAATACGGTGAAAGTACAGGATATGTAATTTCCATCATAGATGAAAACAGCGAAAGAACAATGCTCTCCTATCGCGGTGCATCGGCCATTCCGCTGGAATACTCGCCGGAACTGCAGCTAACCCTCCAAAACACAAAACTGCTTCTAGTATCGGGCTACTCCCTGATGCAACCGGAGCAGGCAAATTTCACTCTGGCAGCCGCAAAAGAAACCCGTCTGGCAGGAGGCCTGGTAGCGTTCGATCCGTCTCCCGTCATTGGACAGATCGACACAGTTATTCTGGGAAAGATATTGGATGTAACAGACATTATTATGCCCAATGAATCCGAATTAAAATTTATTACAGGTATTAATAATATTATTACAGGTGTTCTTGATTTACTCACCCGCGTTCCCTGTATTGCTCTCAAACTGGGTTCGGAGGGATCGATGGCCGCGATACGCAAGGGATTTATATCGCCTATGGGTATTGTATTTCCGGCCGATGTTATACTTCGCGCCTCCGCCGTTCCTGTGACGGCCTTAGATACAACAGGAGCGGGAGATGCCTTTAATGCCGGCTTCATTGCATCGATGTTTCAGCGTACGGACCCTCAAAAATGGATTGAGCGCGGAAACGATCTGGCAGCGAAAGTCGTCGGGCAAAAAGGAGCCACAATGTGAGGAAGAAGAATATCTGTCTCGCTCCCCCTGTCCTCGGCTTACGCCTGCGTAAGGTCGCTCGCCAGATATTTTCTTCCTTTAGCAGGCACCCTGCGGGTGCTAAGGAGTAATTTTCTTCAAACCCTGCGTAAGGTCGCTCGACAGATATGCTTCTTCCTCTGGCGAGCATCCTGCGGGTGCTAAGGAATAATTTTTTACGACTAACGTCCGGCGAATGTCGCCTCGACAAACATCCTATTCCTCTAGAGAGCACCCTGCGGGTGCCTGAAAACGTTGATTTAAGAGAGCGCTGCGTGCGATTCATTTGCATATGCGCCTTGATGAAATTTGAGTTTCCAGTTGCCGGATTCTTTTTCCCAAAGGGAACAGCGAAGTGAGATTTTTTTGGATTCATCAGGCTCAGAATGTTTTACCGCTTTGTAAGTGGCCAGGGCACATTCTCCGGCAAGCGGCATCACCGAGAAATCGAGTATTTCCCAATCCATGTCTTTGGCAGGTCCGCTATCAAAAACATCTCCTTTGTGATAATGATATATCTGGCCGGAACTTCCGAACTCGAAAAAAGATTCGCTTATTATTGCTGCGAGTTTTTCCGCTGACTTGCGTACCTCGGGGCTAATAAGGTTTTTTTCAAGGGAAAGAATCGTCTCTTCAAGTTCGGTCATCTGTAATACCCTTCGCTTCCAATATGAATTGATTTAACGTCCAAGTGCGTGCTGGGGGATTTCTTTGGGACGGCATGTCTCCAGATGATGCAGGATGACGGGGAACAGGACGGTCTCGAATTCTTTGTTTGTCCGGGACAGCTCCGAAAATATACTGATACTCTGATCTACGGTTATGACACTTCCGATATGCAGTCATCAGCAAACGGGAAAACACAGGTTACTGTGCCTCCATGGCAGCCAGTGGGAACGGCTCCAGTACCCTCGGAAGGATTCCCTGCATATGAGCGATGAGGACGCCGTAGTTGACGATCGGAATGCCCGCTTTTTCTGCGCTGTGGATCCGGTAGTGCATTTCGCGGCGGTTTAGCATGCAGGAGCCGCAATGGACGATCATACGATAGGGCGTCAGGTCCGAAGGGTATGTGCCGCCGCTGGTGAAGACAAATTCTATGTCTTTTCCGGTATACTGACGAATCCAGCGGGGGAGTTTGACAGTTCCTATGTCGTCGCACTGGCGGTGATGCGTGCAGCCTTCTGCGATAAGGATCTTGTCGCCGTTCTTTAAGGTGTCGATGGTTTTGGCTCCGCGGACCAGCACGGGGAGGTCTCCTTTATAACGGGCGAAAAGAATGGAAAACGAGGTCAGCGGAATATCTTTGGGTGTATCTGCCGAAACCTTGGCGAATACCTGTGAATCCGTGATGACAAGACGGGGCTTTTTGCCAAGAGAGGCGAGTGTGTCACGCAGTTCATATTCTTTGGTGATGACCGCTATGGCGTCTGCTTCGAGTATGTCGCGGATCGTCTGCTGCTGCGGCAATATGAGGCGGCCTTTGGGAGCTGCTTTGTCGATCGGGACTACCAGTACGACGATATCGGATGGTGAAAGCAGATCGCCGACGAGATGGAATTTGTCTTCATCTTCGGGGAGGATCCGGATCAGCGCCTGTTTAAGATCCTCGATTCCTTCGCCGGTGACTCCGGAGGCAATGACGACGGGAACATGGAGCTCTTTTTGAAGCGCGAAGGAGTGCGCGGGAAGGTCGGTATCCGGCCCGGCCAGATCGGATTTGTTGAGAACAAGGATAGCCGGGATTTTACGGTCTTTGATCTGTGAAAGGATTTCGCGTTCAAAGTCGCCGATTTCATTCTGGCTGTCGGCGGCGATGATTGCTGCATCGGTCTTTTCAAGTACTGCACGTGCGCGCTCGATGCGCAGCAGCCCGAGGGTGCCTTCGTCGTCAAGGCCAGGTGTGTCAATCATGACGACAGGACCGATCGGCAGTAATTCCATCGCCTTGAAGACCGGGTCGGTCGTGGTGCCGGCAACGTCCGATACAATCGAGATCTGCTGCCCGGTAAGCGCGTTGATAAGGCTTGATTTTCCGGCATTTCGCCGTCCGAAAAGAGCTATATGCACGCGTTCCCCGCGTGGGGTATCCTGTAAACTCATATTGTAAGATTCTCCTTGTCTGCTGTCTGCGGTTTATCTTCCTTGTCCTGACTGTAGGTGCGCTCGCTTTGTATATCGAGAAGTTCGAGAAGGCGCTCTTCCGAAAGCCCGGATTGTTCTCTGGCGACATCTAATAACGTGCGTCCGCTTGCCAGGGCTTCTTTGCTGATCCGGGCTGCCGTCTCATATCCGATGTCAGGGATGAGCGCGGTGGACAGGACGGTTGACTGCATAACATGTTCTGCACATTTTGGCGCATCCGGTACGAGTGTCTCGACGGCATATTTCCGGAAAAGAATGACGGCATTTGTGAGAATGGATAAGGATTCGAGCAGCTTGTCGGCCACAAGCGGCAAAAACGCGTTGAGTTCGAACTGTCCGCTCATCGCGGCAATTGTGATGGCCGTGTCATTGGCAATGACCTGCATGGCTGTCTGTCCGGTCATCTCGGCGATGACAGGGTTCACTTTGCCGGCCATGATGGTCGACCCCGCCTGGCGGTCTTCCAGATGTATTTCACCGAAGCCGCCGCGCGGACCGGAATTCATGAGCCGCAGGTCGCTGCTGATCTTGATCAGATTGACGGCGCAGGATTTGAGAAGACCGGATACCTCGACAAATACATCGCAGTTCTGGGTCAGATCCATCGGATATTCCGCACGGGCAAGACCAAGACCGGTTATTTCCTGCAGTTTATCTGTTACGAGCCAGGCATATTTTCGTGTTGCATTCGTGCCGGTCCCGACGGCTGTACCGCCTATATTGGTCTGGCGGAGACGTTCCTCCACTTTGTATATGCGCCAGCGGTCGCGGGCGATTGCCTGTGCATAGGCGCCGAATTCTTCTCCGAGCGTGATGGGAAGAGCATCCATCAGCTGGGTGCGGCCGAGCTTGATTATTCCGGCAAACGCCTGTTCCTTCTGCTGCAGGGCTTCCTGAAGTTCGGAAAGAGCCTTGCTCAGGCCGCGTACGAGATAAATGGAGGCGATCCGCAGACTTGTCGGATATACATCGTTGGTTGACTGGGAAAGATTCACATCATCGAGCGGGTGGAGGTACTGATATTCGCCGCATTTGTGACCCATTATCTGAAGGCCGAGGTTTGCGAGGACTTCATTGACGTTCATATGTGTTGAAGTACCGGCACCGCCCTGAAGTGCATCGGTCGGGAAAATATCCGGGTACGTGAGGCCGCCGTATGCAGCGGGAAGTACGGGCACCTTTTCGGGCTGTTTTTCAAAAGGACAGTAGTTCTCATCATTTTCAGTAAAAATAGAGCTGAAAAGAACATTACAGGCGTCTGCAATGGCAGACGCCTTGTGGGCCGGGAGTTGAGCGAGGTCGAGATGCGCCTGTGCGGCGGCCATCTTTACCTGCACCATGGCTCTGATCAGCTCCCGTCGTACCGGACGGTTACTTACTGGGAAATTCACTATCGCCCGCGCCGTCTGTATGCCGTAAAGGCAGCCTGCGGGTAGTGTCATTGATCCGATACTATCCTTTTCCGTACGTTCAGCACTGAGAAGCTGTGTATCCATGATGTTTTCCCCGCTGTCCTTTTCTCTGATTTCCTATCCTCTATATTTTACACATTCCGGTGTGACTTGTGTTAATCCGCTATCAGTAAATGATTTTCTGCATCCATTGTAATTTCACCGGAGAGTATTTGAATTCCTTCAACAAGACCCCAGATAAAGGTGACGATAGGTCCGATTCCAAGACATAAGCTGCCCAAAACAGTAATCATGACCTGCGTCATCGCCCTGTCCCTGTTTCCGAGATAGAAATTATGTAAGCCGAACATACCGCCGAAAATTCCAAGTAACCCGGCTGTGTGCCTGTACCTTGTTATGTATGTTGGATAAGTCTCCATAAGATGAGCCTCCTTGTTCGTGTTTGATTTTCATTTTAAACTTCAGATTTGGATCTGGCCAGACAAAATGCTGCATATAAAGGGATACTTTTAATTCCGTTTTCAAAACCGAAGTTCTTTCCGGAAATCCGAATTGCATATTCGGGATGATATTTGCCTATATATTCGTTTAAGCTTTTTGAGCGGTTGTGTGTGTTCGCTTTTACTTCAACAGGAATATAAGCCCCATTTATCCTGATCACATAATCCACCTCTGCAGTATTTTCACTGCTCCAATAGAATAGTTCCTGATCCTGTGAAAAAAATTCACAGGCAACATAATTTTCGGCCAGAATTCCAGAATAAATATTGTCAAAATCTCCAAGAACGACGTCCTTAATGGATACCTTCATCATACTTCGAAGTATACCCACGTCGCTCAAATAGAGCTTGAAAAAACCACTGTTTCTGCTCATGACAAGAGGATACTCTACATGTTCAAGACGATAACACGGAAGCACCATCCTTGCATATTTCAGCCAGTCGATGGCATCTTCAAAATAGGACGAAGTTGCTTTTGGCTTCACAAGACTATACTTGAATTTTTGATTTGGCTTTGCTAATTGACTTCCTATAGAATCAAAACACCCGATGATCTTCATGACCTGCTTATGATCTGCGTGTTTGGTAATATCCGTAATATAGCTGTTGTATATTTCGGATATCGTATTTTCGGATTGCATAAAGGAACTTGCTGCAATATACTCACCAACGACTTCCGGCATTCCTCCGATCCCCAGATAGGTCCGATACAACTCCATCAAGGTATCGTGGAAAACATTCTGCATTTTTGTGTTTCCGGAAAAGCTTTCTTCGATGAGCGGAATCATCTGTTCTTTGCCGTTCGCCCAAAGGAATTCTTCAAAATTCATCGGATAGACGTTCAGCATATTTACTTTTCCAACCGGAAATGAAAAATTTTTTCTGTTGAGAGCAATTCCTAACAGACTGCCTGCTGCAATGATATGATACTGATTAGCATCTTCGTTGAAATATTTCAACGAAGTCAGAGCTCTGTTACACAATTGAACCTCATCAAAAAAGAGCAGTGTCGTATCCGGTTTGACCGCGACAGAAAAGAATATTTCGATTTTCTTAATCAGATCCGATGGGCTGATACTGTCATCAAAAAGTTCTGCCAGGCGAGGTGCGCTTTCAAAATTCAGGCACACCACGTTTTCATAATGATTGCGTCCGAATTCCATTACAGCATACGTTTTTCCAACTTGGCGAGCGCCATTTATCAACAACGGCTTGCGGTGGCTGCTTTCTTTCCATTTCAGTAAGTTTTCATAAATTATTCTGCGCATATACTGCACCCCCTTTTGTTGCGTAAATTTATTATATGCCGTTATTATGATAATTTCAAACTTTTCCATAGATGATTTTTCATATTTACGAGCTTTTCCATACGAATTCGCGAAATACCAGTCTAAGTGGAGAAAAACAGCACCTGTGGGCTCTTCAGGGAAAATATGATTTTTTTACAGCCGCATAGTCCGCGATAATATAAATCAAGTATACTGATACAAAAAGCGCTTACGGAGGCATTTTTTATGAAAAGAGCGGATTATATCAGTTGGGACGAATATTTTATGGGTATTGCCCTGATGTCTGCGCACAGGAGCAAAGATCCGGGAACGCAGGTCGGCTCATGTATCGTAAGTCCGGAGAAACGCATTCTGACTGTAGGTTATAACGGAATGCCCAGCGGCTGTTCCGATGATGAATTCCCGTGGGAAAGGGAAGGCGACCCTCTCGACATGAAATATCTGTATGTTTGCCACGCGGAGATGAATGCAATCCTGAACAGCGGACACAGTGAACTGCGCGGCAGCGTTGTCTATACTACACTATTTCCCTGCGCCGAGTGTACCAAGGCAATAATTCAAAAAGGAATCAAAGAGGTTATTTACCTCTCCGATAAATATGCGGGAGATGATTTATTTGTCGCCGCCCGGCGTATGATGGATGCAGCAGGCGTCTTGTATCGCGCGTACACCCCTACCGGACGCGATATTGTTATTTCTGTATGACAGGTGCAGCCGGGAAAAGTTTCCGGGATTTAATAATGAAGATCAGCGCGGGGACGGCAAGAACAACACAGTAGGCTTCGATCGACCAGAGCGGAAGAAGTCCTCTCTGGAACAGGACGGCCGGGAAATCAATTGCTGCATGAATCAGAACGGCCAGTCCGATGAATATATATCTCTTCTTATATACGGCATACAGTACAAGAACAGACAGTGCAATCTGGAAACAGATTGCGCAGATGCGCTCGACACCTGTTAATGCAAACATCCAGTAGGCTTCCGTCAGAAGCGTGTCCCTGGCTTGCAGGAGAAGGTCTGCTGTGGCTTTCGGCAGGGTTTTGATCAGTGCATCAAACGTTCCTGAATTTATCATGAACGTATAAATCAGACTGTTCAGAACCCCGGGGACGGCCAGAAGCAGTGCTTCGATGCCGCCGTGGCCGATACCGTAAGTAATTCCGTGTTTCCATTCACGCTTCTTTTTTAGAAAAATGGAAAATGCCAGGAACCGTCCGCCTTCTTCAAAGATGCCCGCAGCAAAAGCGCCGTATGTGGCATAGAGCCAGACATTGTTTTCGAAAAGTGTTTTCGTGGCCGGTATCGCAACGAGAAATGCATAGTGCATCAACTGTTCCAAAACGATTACAAATACAATAAACACAAGAATGCCCATGATGAGGGGCAGAGGACCCGGACGGGTCTTTTTCATGAAGACTATGCAAAGAACAATCGGGAACACAAAACAGGCAAGCAGTGAAAAAACAAGTGCAAGTATTGTGAAAATACTGACCATAACACCCTCCTGATAAACCGCATATGCAGACATCTGTTATATGAATAATATAACAACAATCTACAAAAAGTCAACTTTTCCTGCCAATGTTTTAAAATATTGCAAAATCTTCGTATTTTGCTATTGACTTAAAGCCGGTACTGTCATATGATCACTACTATTAAATAAATACTACACAGGAGGAACTGCGATGAATGTTCAATTCAAAAAAGGCGTACTTGATCTATGCGTCCTCTCCATGCTGAAGGAGAGCGACCAATACGGATACGAGCTGGCCAATACACTTTCAGAAATTATTCAGATTTCTGACGGGACCGTATATCCGATACTTCGCAAGCTTGCGACAGACGGAATGGTTACGACCTATCTGCAGGAGTCGCAGAGCGGTCCGCCGAGAAAATACTACAAACTTACAGGGCTTGGCAAAAAAACACTTATCAGCCTGCAGCAGGAGTGGCTGACTTTTTCGAGAAGCGTTAATCAAATTGTGGGGGGTGATGCACAATGACCAGAGAAGAATATCTTGCAACGCTTAAGAGTGCATTACACAGTTTACCCGAAACGGACATTGCAGACATTGCGCGGGATTTCGAAGAGCACTTTTCGGTAGGTCTCTCGCAAGGCAAAACAGAGCACGAAATTTCTGCTGAACTTGGTGATCCGGTAACTGTGGCAAGCACATATTTTGATGAGGGCCTTGAAGACATCGGGCATACAATGAAAGAATCAGCCGCCTCGTCGGCTTCCGCGAACAAACCTGCGGCGGTAACTTCCGTTATATCCGGCATATCCGGCAGTGAGGGGGCTGCAAAGGCGATTAGTCCGGAGAAAGATCTCACCGGTGCAAGACTCTTTGTAATTCTTCTGAATGTGCTGATAACTTGGTGGGTAGCCATTACTGTGATAAGCACGCTCTTTTCTTTCTGGTGTGTTTCTGTTTCCCTTCTGGTTGGCGGAATCGGGTCCTTTACGGCCCTTGCAGCAGCACCGGGAGACTGGATTTCGGTATTCGTATTATTCGGTATGGCAGGCATTCTCCTGGCAGTGGCAACAGGCATCCTGAATTTCTTCCTGTCTAAATGGACGGTTATCGGAAGCAAGGCATACATCAACTGGAACAAAAAGCTCTATAACGAGGGTTTCTAAGCGAGGAGATAAGGAAATGAAAAAATCAACCATTGTTCTGATCATAACCGGCGTGCTATGTACGATTGCCTCTGTCGTCTGTATTGTTGTGGCTTCCGTTCAGCTCGCTGATAAGGGAATCAGTTTTGCACAGACAACAGTAAACGGCCAGGAATTCGTATGGGATACCAATGATAATTGGAATTGGGATTACCATGCAAATGACGCGGCAGACCCTGACAATACATCCTCTGAGAATGTTGATGTGAATCTTCCTTTTTTAACCGTTCATGTCAACGGAGACAATGTTCAGGTGAATTTGCCCGGCATGAATATTGACGTTAACGGAGAGACAAATAAAGTGAGCGTTAAAATAGATGGGGATAATACGCCGGTTACGGAAACCACCGTACCGTCTGATTCTGCGGCGGTGACAACGGCTGGATAATTGAGCGGCCCCTGCAAATGGATCGCTTGGACGGCACAACCCAATGGATCCCTCGAACAAATTCCCCCAATATTTTTTCAAATGGGAAAAGGCTGTTCTTCAGACAATTATTACCGTCTGAAGAACAGCCTTTTTTGCTTGCAGAGTAAAATTGAGTATATCAGAAAATAACGCTTGACATTGCCCGGATTTCTTGCAATAATTTGGCTGAACAGTTGTTCAACCAAATTGCTGTGTTTTCATTTTACCGGATCAGCTGTTGAAAAAAGAGAAGTCAAGAATCCAGTGGAGGGTTACTATTATGGGAACGTCTAAAGGTTCGACCGCAAAGAAGAAACTGATAATCATCGGTGCCGGACTTTCCGGTCTTGCCGCCGGCGTTTATGCACAGAAGGCAGGATATGACACGGTCATATATGAGAAGAACAAAGTTCCCGGCGGTGAATGCATCGGATGGGACCGCAAAGGATATCACATTGACGGATGCATTCACTGGCTGACCGGAACGAGTCCTAAGGATCCGCTCAATAAAGTATGGCGTGACGTCGGGGCGCTGTCGGATAATGTAAAAATACATGAGATGGAGAGCTTTGCCGTTCTGGAGACACCGGAGCGCAGCCTGCATTTGTACAAGGACATGGACAGACTCAAAGCGCATCTTGCAGCAATTGCACCGGAGGACAGGGAAGCCCTTGAAGACCTCTATGAAGCTGTCGAAATCTGTTCGTCCATGACAATCCCCATGATGCCGGTCGAGTTGATGAATCCGATTCAAATATTGAAGCTCATATTATCAATGGGTAAACAGCAAAAACTGATGAACAGAATGAAGATGCCTCTTGGACAGTATCTTGAGAGATTCCAAAACAAAGATCTGAGGAGCCTTCTACAGTCCGTTCTTCCGCAGGAACAGTGTGCCAATATTCTTCCCTTTACCTTGGCAACCGTAATGAGCGGAGACGGCGGCCGGCCGGAGGGCGGGTCACGTGCCCTGTCACTGCGGATGGCTGATATGTTCACCTCCCTTGGCGGAAAGCTCATTACCGGAATTCTCATTGACGAGATTGTAGTCGAAAACGGGCGTGCGACCGGTATTCGACTGGCTGATGCCGGTGGCCGGAAGGGCGCTGCTCCCGAATCTGCGGGAACTTTCATCGCAGCTGACCATATACTCTCAGCGACAGATATCCATGTCACACTCAAAAAGTTCCTGAGGGGGAAATATCCGCAGGAAGCTTTCGATATGCGTGATGCGGATCCGAAGACCTATCCCGCACCGACGGGATGCCAGGCGGCTTTTGGAATTGATATGGACATCTCGGACATGGAACCGGATATCCTGATGGGCGTGAATCCTTTTCGTTTTGAGGATCATGAAGAAAACAGGATTAGCTTTAAACACTACTGCTATGAGCCGTCCTTTGCTCCGGAAGGACATTCCGTGATCAGTATATTTTTCGGCGGAAATTATGACTGGTGGAAGGCGCTTGCGGCCGATGAGACTTCTTCCCCTGATTCAGAACATATCATGAGTGAGAAATATCAGGCTGAAAAGGAACGGGTCCTCCTGGATATTATGAAGTCCCTTCTGGCAAAATACCCGCAGTGGGAAGGTCATCTGATACCTCTCGATTTTGTAACGCCGCTCACATACGAGCGTTACTGCGGTGCATACCGCGGACAATGGATGTCTTACGGAAATACGGAGCATAGCAAATCGCTCATGCATGATGGTAAAATAAAAGGACTGACAAACTTTTCCATGTGCGGACAATGGCTGATGCCGCCCGGAGGAACTCCCGTGGCAGCAATTACAGGCCGCTGGGCGATCCAGCGTCTGTGCAAAAAAGATAAACTTCCCTGGAGGTTCTGATGGGAATTCGGGCTGAGCAGAAAGAAAAACGCAGGCAGGAGATACTCGATGCGGCACTTGATCTCTTTATACACAAGGGGTTCAGCGCCACATCGGTGCGTGACATTGCGGCTGTGATACATGCGAGTCCCGCTCTTCTTTTTCATTACTTTGAAAGTAAGGATGATATCCTGATGGAACTCCTTTCCATTGCCATGGGCGGTGTCGATTCGGCTACCGGAATGCTTGACGATAAGGTGCCTCCGCTTGCACGATTTGAAAACATAGCCCGGATGATATTTGAGTCCTTTACGAGTTATCCGCAATCGGCACCGTTTTTCCTTTTGATGCATCAGATTACCGTATTTGATTCCATCCCGGCAAAAGCAAAGGCCATCGCTGCACAGAATGAAGCAATGGCATCTTCGATCCCGATCATTCTGGAGGGCCAACGAACGGGAAGTATCCGTGAGGGAGACCCTGCTTTATTAGCGATGACATTCTGGTCAGCCATACAGGGTGTGGCTGAGACCGTGGCCATGTGTCCTTCCTGTCCGACGCCGAATCCGGTTTGGATTTCCGACATACTAAAAAAGTAAATGCATGTGTAAAAAGATTTACAATATCGAGTGTCGATATACAGAAGGGGGGAATGAAAGTGGCAAGGGAGCAGTTTCAGACATTAAGCGAACCGATGTACTATATTTTGCTTGCCCTTACGGAACCCTGCTGCGGCGTAGACATTATGAAAAAGGTGCAGGAGATCTCGCACGACCGTGTGAGCGTAGGACCGGGAACACTTTATGCACTTCTGGCGAAATTCGAAAGCAGCCAAATGATTTATGAAATAGACATCAACGGCCGTAAACGAACATACCTTTTAACTCCCAAAGGCAGAGAGACACTCAAAGAAGAACACGACCGGCTCGCAAGGATGGTCGAAGAGGGCAAACCAATGATGCGTCAAAACATATTGCCGGAGGAAGAGAAGTGAAAGATAAATTGATTCGATATGCGCCGTTTCAGCTTTACGAGAGCACATCTTTTGAAGAGTATCTTGCAGAAATGTCACTAAAGGGCTGGCTGATTGAGAAAATCTCGGCAAATGACCTTTTAGGATTTATGACTTTTCGAAAAGTCGAAGCGCGAAAAAAAATTTTCTGTGTTGATATATTTAGTCTGGCGTCCGATTCCAACAATAGACCGAGGGGACAGACGGCCGATTATGTGGAGCTATGTAAGGCGGCCGGCTGGGAGTTTCTGTGCAAGAGAGGAAAAATGCTTGTTTTCTTTTCAGAAGATGAGAATGCAGTTCCGATTCAGACCGATGAAGAATTAAAGCTTCATACGATATCGAAAGAGACATGGAAAAGAATCGGAACGGTTTTCTTATATGCATTTATGTTTAGTTTCCTGGCGCTTTCCCGTTTTTCCCGATCCACCTTTGAATATTCTGTAGTAAGATATTCTGGCTTATTCCTTACAATGGCAATAGCATTCATTGCAATAATCAATTTGATTCTTCTTTTTGACTTTTCTATCTGGAAAATAGGAATGCAGGCAGACAGAAAAGCCGGGAGGTCGATTCGGTACCGCGTCGACCATATTGAAGTGAGAACGGCTATACGCTCGGTGTTCATTGCCGGCGCATTGATTTCGCTAAGTATTACTATTGTTTCTATGTATTTCGAAACAAATTTACCTTTTTCAACAGGAATCAAAGCGTCCATTCTGGGACTTGTATTGATTGGTTTTACTGCCGTTTATTATTTTATAAGGAAAATCAGCAAATCTGCCGGGCAAATATATTTCATTGCATGCGGAATTCTTTTGAGTCTGGGAATTATTGCAATGGTTACATTCGGGTCCTCTTTTGGCAGTTCGTACACTTATTTCGGAAGTGAGGGCATCAAGGAAGTGAGTGCGGCCACGCACAATACACTTCCCCTGACGCTCAAAGATCTTGGGATTACAGGGGAAGGGACGCACGAAAGCACGGCAGAGATTAACCAGACCTTTCTGGCATCTTCGAAGGAATACAGCGAGCAATATTATGTTGAGAATACTTCCTACTACTACATGAGCTACACGATATTTTCCACTCCGTTCGATTGGGTATTCGATAAATTCATTGCAGAACAACAGAAAACGTATTTTGCGTCCCCGGATAATCAATTGAGTAGTGTGTGGGGTGCAAAATCAGTTAATATCGACAGCCGCGGCGACACTACGAGTTACTACCTGATTGTATATAGGGACAAAATTCTGGAACTGCAAGTGGGGTTTGCTCTTAGCAGCGAGCAGATTGCGGTCATTCGTGAAAAATTGAATCTTTGATATTTTGATATAAAAGTGCAGCGCCTGAGGAAGAGAAGTGAAAGATAAATTGATTCGATATTGTATTGCAATATGCACCTGGGGAATGTGGGTTACATAGAAGGACAGTCCCAGTAAAAAAATCACTTGAGTTCCTCCAGAAAAAGCATTATTATTGCTTTAGGCGGTGAAAATATGATAAAAACTTCAGCGATGTTAATGGATGAACTAAAAAAATATGTGAATCCGACAGCTAAGATCCGGCGGCTTGTTGCAAAAGGAGAATTAGTTCCCGTTGTCAGAGGACTGTATGAAACGGATGCACACATACCAGGATACAATCTTGCACCGATCATTTACGGACCTTCCTATCTGTCCTTCGAGTTTGCATTGGCATACTACTCGCTTATTCCCGAAGCGGTATATAACTTTACATCAGCGACTTTTGAAAAGAAAAAGGCGAAGCAATATGCGACACCCTACGGTACGTTTACTTATCGTGATGTACCAAGTGAAGCATATCCGGTTGGCACTATTTTGCACGTTGAGAATGGATGCGGATTTCAAATTGCGTCTCCCGAGAAGGCCATCTGCGATGAACTCTATATCGTCTCGCCGCTAAAGAATAGAGGAGAACTGGAGCATCTGCTGTTTGAAGATTTAAGAATGGATAAAGAAGAGTTCTTCCGTCTGAACATGACTGACCTTCTTGAAACAGCGAATTATTATCACACGCAAAACCACAAGCTGCTGCAGGCATATGTCAGAAGGAGTATGAAAAATGGATCCAATCATTGAGCAAATGCTTAAGCCATACGATACGCAGACCTTATATGATAAAAAGAATGGTATCAAAGAAGTGGTACAGGAAATCGTCCTGTGCGGACTAAGCAGATCGGGCTTTTTCAAAACAGCTGCGTTTTATGGTGGAACGGCACTCCGTCTTTTTTATGGGCTTGACAGGTTCTCAGAAGACTTGGATTTTTCATTAAAAGTATCCACCTCCTCCTTTGATTTCTCTGAATATCTTCCGATACTCGAAAAAGAGATTCGATCCTATGGACTCAATTTCAAAATGGAAACTAAAGATAAATCCGCTGATTCCGATATCAAATCCGCATTTCTGAAAGGCAATACCAAAGAGCATATGTTGATACTTTTTGCGGATGAGCAGCTCACTCGTACTATTGGCTCGGGTGAGCTTATTAAAGTTAAGTTCGAAGTGGATACAAATCCGCCGGATTATGCAGCCTTTGAAATCAAATACAGATTGCTTCCCATCCCATACGAAATCATGCTGTATGACATGCCGTCACTTTTTGCCGGGAAAATTCATGCAGTCATTTGCAGAGCATGGAAAAACCGTGTAAAGGGCAGAGATCTTTATGATTATGTGTTTTATCTTTCCAGAGGGACAGCAGTGAATCTTAAGCATCTTACCGCCCGGCTTGCACAGTCCGGCTATATTCCTGAAGGAAAGCAAATCACGATAGAAGATGTTAAAGAAATGCTTCGCAAGCGCTTTGAAAATATTGACTTTGCGCAGGCAAAGCAGGACGTCTTGCCGTTTATCAAGAATCCCGGTTCACTGAACGTTTGGAATGCAGACTTTTTCTGCGAAATAACAGGGAGTCTGAAAGCAGATGCCTGAAAACTAACCTGTCTTTTAGCGGCTTCCATCAGGGAGCCGCTTTTTTTGTCATTGTTTTGAAAATGATTTTGCAAAACATATTGACAGTTGTATCGGAAGCCGATATAGTAAGAATATCGGTATACGATATAACGGATGCCGATACAAAGATAGGAGGAACGATTATGCCGGAGAGTTCAGAACGCGGTAGTTTAACAGAAGCCGTCTATTATATTCTACTTTCCCTTTATCAGCCGATGCATGGGTACGGCATTATGCAGACCGTCGGTGAATGGAGCCGCGGGCGCGTAATACTGGGAGCCGGAACGCTTTACGGAGCATTGAATACGCTGCTTGAAAAGAACTGGATTCAGACCGTCGCCGTGGCCGGGGACAGCCGCAAGAAAGAATATGTGATTACAGAAATCGGCAGACAGCAGATTGAAGACGAACTGCTGCGTCTTGATGAGCGCCTGACAAACGGCAGACGTGTTACCGGAGGTGATGAGGGATGAAAAAGATTATACATAAGGCTTACTGGAATCCCGATAAGGAACAGCAATGGCTGAACGAACTTGCCGCCAAAGGACTTTCCCTGACAGACTACTCATGGTGCCGTTATGTGTTTGAAGAAACGGAGCCAGGGAAATATATCTACGAGATCGAGCTCCTCGAAAAGGCCGCAGGAAGCCCGGAAAGCGAGCTGTACCTGCACTTTCTGGAAGATGCTAAAGTGGAAGTCGTTGCTACGTATATGAGATGGGCATTCCTGAGGAAAAAAGCATCTGACGGACCTTTTGCGGTCTATTCGGATTGTAATTCCAAAATCCGGTACTTAAACCGGGTAAAAAGTTTCTGGATTTTCTTTGTTATCTTTGAATTATTGATTGGGTTATTTAATATCGGAATCGGACTTTTTAACCTTTACTACTTCAGACTTGAAGATTTCCATTCCTTCTCCTGGACGAACCTAATTGGCGGTGCACTTTGCTCTGGGATCGGCATTGTCTTCTTTTTCACACTCCTTAGACCTGTATATCTGCAGATCAGGAAGATCAGGAAAGAAAATACACTGTATGACTAAGAATGGATTATAAAAATCGCCCCGGAATTTCACCCGTAAGGAAAAGAATATCAGCGAATAGCATGAACCGGATGGAACCGGCAGGAGGAAATATCCCATGGAAATGATGGAAACGAAGACGAAAAAAAGACTGCTCAAACCTTATCACGGAATCATTCTGTTTGCCCTTGTCATTGTCTTTCTGCTTTTTGGTGCCACGCCGATTCAGGAAAAATTCGGAATGGCCGGCGTCGCCCTTACTGAGCTTATACTTCTTGCGATGGCAATCATTCCGGCAATCATTCTGAAGGTCGATTTGAAAGCGATGTTCCCTGTAAGGAAGCCTAAGATCCGTCAGGTTTTTGGAGTCCTGCTGCTGTGGGCGGGTACATTTCTTTTGGGAATTCTGGCGACACTGGTGGTCGGATTCTTTTTCCCGGATGGGATGGCGGAACTCAGCGGTGCTATGAATGATATTTTTACCAGCGTTCCGATGTGGGCTGCGTATCTGATCATCGCCGTCATGCCGGCGATATGTGAAGAGATGCTTCACAGGGGATTTATACTGACATCTATGAAAGTGATTCGCAGGGAATGGGTCATTGTTATTGTCATGGGACTGATTTTTGGAATTTTTCATCTGGATCCGTACCGCTTTGCGGCGACGGCAATTCTGGGAATGGCTATTACATATGTCATGATCAAGACGCAGAACATCCTTATGGCAGCACTTTTCCACCTGGTCAATAATTCGCTGTCTGTTATTATGAGTTTTGTATCGGCAAGTCTGCCGAATGCTCCGCAGCAGGCAGAGACTTCCGCCGTGCTTTCATCAACGGTGAGTATCGGAAGCTATCTGATTATCGGAGCTGTCGTGCCATTCCTGATTTTAGGCGGGGGATTGCTCCTTCGCACTAGGGTGAAGGATGAAGATCCGGCTGTCATTGAGAAAAGAAAGAGGTCCATCGTAAAAGCCCTCGTATTTTCCTCGATCCTTTTTGTTGTGATGGTTGTTTCCGGTGTTGGAATAATCGCTGGAAGCGTACTGGCAAATCCGGTTCTCGATCATGCGGAAACCGTAAGTATCAACAATGGTACGGCGCCTCTAGTGATACCGTTTGAAGTTGCTGTTCCACGGTCCTATTTGCTGTCCTATGATCTGTCCACCGAAAGAGGCCTTGTTGATATGACGGTCAAAGATGGATCCGGCAATGATGTGTATAATCTTTCGGCTGCACAAATCTATGGCTCAGGTCCGCTTGCACTCAAGACGGGAAGCTACACGATCACTTTTTCGTATATACTTTCCGACATCGAAAGCTACTATAAAGGGCAGGATATGGAATATAATGAAAATGCAGCCAAGGATCTTCATCTTGACGGGGATTTGACGGAATACTCTCCGGTCAAAATTTACGTTTCAATAAAATGATATCCACTGGAAGCGTGAGGAAATAAATAATACCGGCTATTTTAATGAGGTAAAAATGAATTTTTCCGCGGGAACCTCCCGGATTCGATTTATACTATGGATGTGTGTTGTCACGTGGATGGCTGTGATATTCTTCCTGTCGGCTCAGGAGGCGTCACAGTCTTCTTCGCTGAGCGGGTCAGCTATATGGAGTGTGGCTGAGATCACCCAGCCGGGGTTTCGTGAAATGCCGCGGGACGAGCAGGAAAGTATCGTTGAGAAGTATCAGTATATTACCAGAAAGGCAGCCCATATGCTTGCCTATACGGCACTTGGTATGCTTTGTATGGCAGCGCTTTTTCAATATAGGATAAACCGCGGACTGCGTGCTGCCGCTGCTTTTGCCGTCTGTGTCGGATATGCCGGCACGGATGAGATTCATCAGCTTTTTGTGGCAGGCAGAAGCGGGCAGATAACCGATGTCGGCATTGATGCGTCCGGTGTATTTATGGGGATTTGCTCTGTACTGTTTATACACTGGATTTGGAAAACAAAACATGCGAAGCACAAAATGAAACAGGGGGTCTTTTAAAATGAAAGTTACAAGTACGGGTATTGTAAACGGAATTATTCAGGACAGGTTCGGCAGTAGAGGTGCACAGTTTACTAAGTCCGGGATGGCGACATACTCGCTTCCGGTTGAAATTTCGGATGCGCCGGAAGATACGGTTTCGTATGCACTGTTCCTCGAGGACAAGGATGCGGTTCCTGTATGCGGCTTTTCATGGATTCACTGGACAGTTGCCGGTCTGACCAGAACAAAGCTTGAAGAAAATGAAAGCATCCATGCAAAGGACTTTGTGCAGGGTACCAATAGTTTATCCGGAAAACTTGGAAACCTGAGCCGGATGGAGGCGGCCTGCTATGACGGGATGTCGCCGCCTGACCGGCCGCATCTGTATGAGCTTCACGCATATGCGCTGGATATTTCTCCTGCATTGCAGCCCGGATTCTATATGAATGAACTTTTTCATGCCATGAGCGGGCACATTCTTGCGGAAGCGGCCGTCAGCGGTATTTATTTTGCCAAGAAGACGCCTGCATGATAATCTGTGCGTAATTTATCTGTTAAGATCAGTTGGTATATATATTGAAACGAATGCCGTCTGTTTGAGGAACAATAAGAAATGTACAAATTAATGATTGTTGAAGATGAACCGCTCGCCCGAGATGCTATTATGAGAAGCATTGATTTTGCTGCCTGTAATTTTGAGGTTGTGGCGATTTGTGAAGATGGACGCGAAGCCGCCGATCTGTATTATAAATTGCTTCCGGATCTGGTTATCACGGATATTTGCATGCCGTTTATCAGCGGTCTGCAGTTAGCCGGTCTTATCGCAGAGGCGGGTCACGGTACCCGTGTTATTATTCTTACTGGTTATGACGATTTTGATTATGCCCGGTCGGCAATAAGCCATCAGGTGAGTGATTATATTCTGAAGCCGGTTACCTCGAAGGAATTCGCAGAAGTTCTTGCCAATTCCAAGAAAGTTCTCGATGAGCAGGCTGAACGCAGGAATCAAATCAGTTCCGCGCAGCGCATGCTCTATATAGTCAGTCCGCTGGTCAGGGATCAGATCATGAACCGGCTTGTACAGGGAACAGTCGAGCCGCGGTCGATCGAGACGGAAGCGCATTCATTTGGCCTGGCCACAGATAAAACCTTCTATATTCTGAGCCTAATTGAGTTGGAAGACGTCGGGGAAGCGACACAGCTACTTAATGTCAGCACAGAGCTTCTCCAGTTTATGATTACGAATATTGTCACAGAACTTGCCGGTGAGGGGATGGGCTTTTTTGCTTTTTCACTGACAGACGGTAAAACAGCAATCCTCGGTTCAGGCGATGATGAGGGTTCTCTGAGCAGAAATCTGAAAAATCTCTGTGTAAATACCCACGATACAATTATGCAGGCATTAAAACTGCCGGTGACCATCGGCATAGGCAAAATGGTTTTTTCACTTTCAAATCTGAAGGACTCTTATAATGAAGCGCTGAAATGCCTTAATTATAAATTTCTGATGCCTGCGGATTACATTATTGCTCCGGAGGATTTAAAGCAGCAAATCAGATTGTTTGATTTTGATAAATTCAAAGAGGAAATTTTCCTTCAGATCAGGCTGCAGGATGAAAGGAAGATTCATGAGCTTGTTGAGAATATGATACAGACGGTTCAGTTGTCATGCATGTCCAAAAAAGATATTCAATATGAATATTCCAGTATTGTGAATCGTCTGGTTTCTGGCATCCGGTCGGAAAATGCAAATGACAGCTTTGAAGCCACAGCGCCGTTCCCCGATGAAAATGGTGCGGATTATCTTCCGCGGATGAAAACATGGCTTGAAAATTTCTGCCGCGAATGCGTGGAGTTCCTGAGGACAGAACGACACGGAGGAGTCCGGCGTCTTTCTGTCATGGCCATGGAGTACATCAAAGGTAATTTTGCCGACAGCGACCTCTCCCTGATGACCGTATGCAACCATCTATCCGTCAGCATGAGTTATTTCAGTACATTTTTCAAAGAAAATGCCGGAAAGACATTTATTGAATACCTCACAGAGGTCCGTATGGATAAGGCCAAAGAGCTTTTAATCAATACGGATATGATGCTTTATTCCATTGCAGAGAAAGTCGGATATGAGAATCCGGCCTATTTTACAGTCGCATTCAAAAAAAATAACGGTATGAATCCCAAGGAATACCGGAAAACTTTTGGGAGAAAGGAGTAATAGTGGCAAAGGCACATACCGGACACCTGCGTAACAGTATCCTGTTTACCTCGTTGTTTATCATTGTCAGCATTCTTGCGATCCTTTTTCCCGTTACTTATTCCATTGCATCTTCGATTTTGCAAAAAAATTCCATCTCCTATACGAACCAGATGCTCCGGCAGGTGGATAACAGCATCAATTACTACATTGACGGAATGATCAGTGTTTCGGATTATATCGTTGAGAACAAAGAGGTTGTCAGTTACCTTTCCGCAAATATTCCCGATACAAGTACTAATGTAAAGGAAGAACTCCAGACAGTCGCCGGAACAAGACCGGATTTTGTAAACCTGATCATATTCAGGGAAGACGGGGCCTTTGTATCCAACCGCGAACTGATGGGGATTAACCCGTATTGGGATTACAAGGAATCCAGTTGGTATAAAGATGCGATTACCGCCGATGGCAAGCCTGTTTTTTCGTCTTCCCGTGTGGAAAATGTGGTAGCCGGTGAATACGACTGGGTAATTTCCATGAGCCGGGCACTGTATTCGAATGGAAGATTAGCCGGCGTTCTGCTGGTTGATTTGAACTATCAGCAAATTGCCGATATCTGCAGCAGCATATCCTATAACGATTCCGGGTATATTTTCATTGTCGGAGCTGATGGGCGCCTTGTATACCATCCGCAGCAGCGACTGGTATACAGCGGAATTAAAACAGAGCGACTGGATATGGTAACACATTCCGAAGGCATCAAATCAGTAATCAGCGATGGCTATATCTATACAAGTTCCCTGTCCCCGACCTCCGGCTGGGTAACCGTCAGTGTGTTTGACACAAATAAACTGGTTTCGATCAGTTCAGATGTCATTATTTTGTTTTTCGCTATCGGCATTTTCTTCTCTGTAATTACATTTATCATTTCCTATGTCGCGTCCAAACGGCTTACGGATCCTATTCTTCAGCTCAAAGCGTCTATGAAGCAGTTTGAAAGGGGTGACTTTGATGTAAAAGCAAATATTACGGTCAACAATGAAGTCGCTGAGTTGGGAGAAAGTTTCAATGTTATGACAGTGCAGATTAAAAATCTTGTTGCGCAGGAACTTCTTATTGAGGAACAGAAAAGAATCAGCGAGCTTCAAGCCTTGCAGGCTCAGATCCGCCCGCATTTTTTATACAACACACTGGAATCCATAATTTGGATGTCGGAGATAGGTGAAAATAAGAAAGTAATAGAAATGACCTCTTCCCTATCTAAATTGTTCCGAGCCACCACAAGTAATGCCAGCGAACTTGTGACTCTTAAAACGGAAATTGACTATGTAACCAATTATATGAAGATCCAAAAAATGCGGTATCAGGATAAGCTGAACTACAGGATAGATGTGGATGATTCCGTACTGCAGGCTAAGGTGATCAAGCTGATCATACAGCCGATGGTTGAAAATGCAATTTATCATGGCGTCAAGCAACTGAAAGGACAGGGATTAATAATCGTTTCCGCGCATGCAGAGGAACAGAAACTCATAATCAGCATCAGCGACAATGGGGTCGGTTTTGATAAAGGAATCCTTGACGGTTCCGCGGATTTTGCTCCTAAAGATGAGAGCGGCATTGGAATCAGCAATGTCAGGGACCGAATCAAATTGTTCTTTGGCTCCGGGTACGGAATTACAATCAAGTCAACCGCGCAGGACCAGGCAAGCCCGCCGAAAGACGGAGATACCGAAATGCGTACAACGGTGACGTTGACCCTCCCTTTGATTTTTGAGTGAGAGGAGAACAAGAACATGAAGTTTCTGGACATTCTGGGACAGCGGGGAAAAAGGATAGCAAAGGTTATTCTTCTGGTGATTCTATTTGCTGTGTCAATCGTACTCATAACCTATGCAGCTGTGTACAAAGTGCCGTCCGCGCTGAATACCGGCCCGACAAAGATCATTGTGATCGGGAAAACCACTTCAAATATCGCTTTCTGGCTGAGTTTACGCGATGGAGTTGATGTTGCAGCTAAAGAGTACGGAATCGACTATGAGTATTGGGGCCCGGATTCGGAGTCGGATATTGATACGCAGATTAGTCTTGTTTATCAGGCGATAGCACAGAAACCGGATGCCATTATTTTAGCAGCCACGGATTACGGACGGCTTGCGGAACCGGCTAAGGCAATTATCGACGCCGGCATCCCGCTCGTTACTATGGACTCCAATGTGTACGGTGATGACGGGCAGATCGGATCCTGTTTCGTTGCCACGGATAATGTGGCGGCCGGAGTTAAAGCAGGTGAAGCGATGCAGGCGCTGCTTCCGGCAGGGAAGAAAGTAGCTGTCATTTCCCATCAGATCGGCACCACCTCTTCACGTGACCGGGATACCGGTGTGCGGCAGGGACTTGGCGCGGATACTTTTGTACTGCCGACAGTAGACGCCGCCGGCTCGGAAGAGACAGCATATGAACTTGCTGTAAAAATCCTTGAAGACCCGGATATCGGCGGAATCATATGCCTGAATGAATATTCCACGACCGGAGCCGCCAGGGCGCTTATTGGTGCCGGTCTCTCCGGGAAGGTTCTTCTGGTTGGGTTTGACAGCTCACCCTTTCTTAATACATCTATGGAGGAAGGCTGCCTGAACGCAACCGTTATTCAGAGGCCCTATAACATGGGCTATTTAGCGGTGGTAAATGCAATTGCGGTTCTTGACGGTAAAAAAGTTGACCCCTTTTATGATACCGGTTCCATATTAGTTACAAAAGACACGATGTATCTGGGAGAAAACGAGAAACTTCTTTTCCCATTCACATAAAAGTACCAATGTCTGCTCTATTTATATGTTTTCATAAGAACTCAAGGAATGAGAATTTCAGGATGGCGTAACGATTCACCCGGTTTCTGTCTGTGGCACACATCGTTTCAATGGCGTTTTCAAACGAACAGAGTGATTTATTAGAATTTTCATAGAAAAAAACGAAAACATCCAAGCTTTCGTTTTGTTACTATGTGACTGTCCAAGAGACAAACGAACACTTGATATGGAGGGGATTGGTTGGCTGCGCAAATTTTAAAAATGTCCAATATTACCAAAAGTTTCCCCGGTGTAAAGGCGCTCAGGCAAGTCAGCTTCGATTTGAACGAAGGAGAAGTTCATGCGCTTGTGGGTGAAAACGGAGCCGGTAAGTCAACTTTGATGAAAATTCTTACCGGGATTTATATCCGCGACGAAGGAGAAGTTATCTATCAGGGTGAACCGATTAATCTGAAGAACACCAGAGAAGCTCAGGCAAAAGGTATCTGCATTATTCACCAGGAACTGCAAATGATGACGCATCTGACGGTAGCAGAGAATATTTTTATCGGCAGAGAAAAAACGCATGGCATTTTCCTGGACGATAAGGCCATCAATGAAATGGCAAAGAAACTGACAGACAGACTGGGTATAGATATTGACCCCAAAGAAAAGGTTGGCAACCTGACCGTCGGCAAACAGCAGATGGTTGAAATTGCAAAGGCGATTTCTTTTGATGCGAAATTGCTGGTTCTTGATGAACCGACCGCGGCCCTTTCGGATATGGAAATCGACGCATTGTTTAAAGTTATGCGTGATCTTAGAGCCCGCGGAGTGGCAATGATTTACATTTCTCACCGTCTTGACGAGATCAAGCAGATTACGGATCGTGTTTCTGTTATGCGCGACGGTGAATATGTCGGTACTTTGATTACATCGGAATGTACCGACGGCGATATCGTTAAGATGATGGTCGGACGTACCATTTTCGAAAAACCCAAATCAGCAAGCAATTGTCCTCCCGATGCCCCGCTCATTCTGGAAGTTGAAGGAATGAATGCCGGTAAAATGGTTCAGAATGTTTCCTTTCATCTTAAAAAGGGTGAAATCCTCGCTTTTGCCGGATTAATGGGTGCCGGACGTACTGAGACAGCACGTGCTCTTTTCGGTGCCGATGTCAAGACTTCAGGCAAGATCAAGGTAAACGGTAAAGAAGTTAAAATAAATAATCCGCAGGACGCAGTTAAAGCAGGAATCGGCTATTTGTCCGAGGATCGTAAACGCTATGGCATTGCTCTTAAACTAAATGTAGCAGAGAACTCCGTAATGGCTAACTACGATGCTTTTTCCGGCAGATTTTTTGTAAAGCAGAGAGCTGTTAATAAAATTACTGAAAAATACGTACAAAAGCTTGATACGAAGACTCCGTCTATTAAGCAGCTCATCCGTAATCTGTCCGGAGGTAACCAGCAGAAGGTTGTTATCGCCAAGTGGCTGATAAGAGATTCGCAGATTCTCATTTTTGATGAACCGACCCGCGGTATCGATGTTGGTGCAAAAAGCGAAATCTACAAATTGATTTACGAACTCGCAGAAGAAGGGAAATCTATCATCGTTATTTCTTCTGAACTTCCAGAGGTTCTCCGACTTGCCGACCGTATCTATGTTATGTGTGAGGGTCATATTACAGGCGAGGTGCCTGCCGGAACATCACAGGAAGACATAATGGTCTTAGCACACAAACGTATTATTTAATAGGAGAGGTGAAAGTAATGAGTAACAAAGAGACCGGTGCGATAGCAGTTAATAAGTCGCCAAAGAAGCTAAGTCAGCAGATTTATGTATTTGCTGCGCTGATCGTCATTTATATTTTCTTCTGCATTTTCGGCAGGAACTTTTTCGGTTATGAGACATTCCTCAATATTCTCAACGCTTCCAACTACATCGGATTTGCAGCTATCGGTGTTACTTTTATTATCATCACCGGCGGTATCGACCTCTCCATTGGTACTGTTGAGATGTGTACGGCCATGATAGGCGCTGTTTGCTTCCGCAAATTGGAACTCCCTTTCTGGCTCGCCATTGCTATTGTCCTTGTTGCGGGCTGTCTGTTCGGACTCTTTAACGGAACGCTTGTTGCAAGATTTAAACTTCCCCCTTTTATCGCTACCCTTGGTACGATGATGATTGCCATCGGCATAAGTTCTATTGTATCGAATGTCCAGACACTGCAATATCCCGCCCGTACGGAAGCAAACGGCTGGTTCAAAGATGTGTTTTCCGTATTACGGCTGGACAACGGTATAAATATTCCTACAGGCTCTATCATGCTTCTGGTTGTTCTTCTTCTTGCACATGTACTCCTTACAAAAACCAAATTTGGCCGTTATGTATTTGCAATTGGCAGCAATGAAGAAGCAGCCCGCCTTTCCGGTGTTAACGTCTCCTTTTGGAAAACATCGGCGTATGTGTTCAGTGGTTTCTGCACAGCTCTTGCCGGTCTTTCCTACGCATCCACTTATACGACAATTCTTCCCGGTTCAGGGTCAGGAAACGAGCTTGACGCAATTGCAGCCTGTTTTATCGGCGGCACTTCAACAACAGGGGGTTCCGGTACAGTATTCGGTACAATCATCGGTGTTTTTATCATGAGCTGCCTGCGTATCGGACTTCCGTCCATGAATCTTCAGCCTCACTACCAGAAGCTTTTAACAGGTATTGTTGTTATTATTGCTGTGATGATGGATATCAGCCAACAGAAGAAAAAAGGTTGAACCACTTGCCTTGCGGCAGGTTCAAAATATAACTGTATGAACCGTTATTCAACCCACAATTTAAAAGGAGGATTACACGAAGATGAAAATGAAACGCATTCTTTCAACTCTGGCTCTGACACTCACTCTCAGTGTTGTTTTAACAGCATGCGCAACGGCCCCAACTGCTACAACAACCACCGCCGCTGCAACAACCGCCGCCGCTACAACAAAAGCTGCTGCTACAACCGCTGCCGCTACAACAACCGCTGCTGAAACCACAAAAGCTATTCCTACGAACATCTACATTCCAGTAATATCAAAGGGTTTGCAGCATCAGTTCTGGCAGACCGTCAAAAAGGGCGCCGATGCCGCTGCTGCAAAATATGGGATTACAATAACCTTCGAAGGTCCTGCTTCCGAGTCTGAAATCGCTGCTCAGGTTACCATGCTTGACAGTGCCATTGCTAAGAAGCCGAACGCTATCTGCCTTGCTGCACTTTCCACTGATTCCGTCATGGATCAGCTGAACGCCTGCCTTGCTGCAGGAATCCCGGTTATCGGATTTGACTCCGGTGTTCCCGGCGCTCCTGCGGGCTCCATCTATGCTAACGCTTCAACGGATAACAAGGCTGCCGGTGCACTCGCTGCAACGAGCATGTTCCCTGCTATCACTGATAAAGTAGCCGCAGCTACAGTTGCTGCTCCTGTAAGAATCGCTGTTATCTCCCAGGATGCTACCTCTGAGTCTGTTGGTAACAGAACAGTCGGTTTCCTCGAAGAGATGGTTAAGCTTGTCAACGGCGCAGGCATCAAAGATGTTGCTATTGTCGGACATGACAAGTATGCAAACGGCGTAAAAGAGTCTGCTGCTGCAGTCGTAATTGACGTTGGTATCAGCGCTACAACATCTGCTACAGACATCGCTTCTGCTGTTTCCGCTCTGCTGAACAAAGACCCTATCGCTATTTATGCATCCAACGAAGGTGCTGCTAATGGTATCCTTGATGCATCCAACGAAGGTGCAGACCTTGGCAAGATCGTAGCTGTCGGATTTGATGCCGGTATTCGTCAGAAGACCGCTGTCATAGCTGGCTACTTCCTTGGCTCTATCACACAGGACCCTTACAACATCGGCTATCAGGCTGTTGAGCTTGCTTATAAAGCAGTCATAGGCGAAGCAGTTGCCAATGTTGATACAGGCGCTAAGTTCTACACAGCTGCCAACATCACCGATCCTTCCATCAAAGATCTTGTTTACGACTAATAGTCTGTGAGCGGCTTTAGATCAACATGAAAATGCCTCTTAACATTTTCGAAACCTCCTCCTGTCATGCAAATGGCGGGGGGAGGTTTTTAAATATATGGAATATATTTATGGTTAAAAATAAACACTATTTGGTTGATAATTATGTACTTTTTTTAATAATTGTTCAGATTTTTGTTGTGGATGTGAATATTGTGAGCGATATAGAATATAACAAATAACTTAATTTTTGTTTTTTGTAATTTTGATGAGTGAAAGATAAATGTAAATGATGCAGAAATGCAAATAGATCAAATGGAGTGACATTAGTAAGCAGGTGATTGATATGAAGAAGAAACTGGGGTACTTATTTGTTTTATTGCTTTCTGTCATTGTTTTCGCATCTACTGTAGTTCTTGCAGATTCATCCATGACTGATTACCCAGGCAACTACAGCGACATTTTTAAAGTTGATCCGCCTGTTGGCATGACAGTCTATTTCAAAGATGACCTTTCAGTCAGTTCCGGTGCTACCAACAGGTATATTGTGTTTTCAATATCAGACGGTAAATACCTCTCATTCACAGCCACAAATCTATTAGTAAATGGCGTCTATGTCAAAGGTGCGTGCGGATACCGAATCTATACATTCACTCCTGCCGTCAGTTCTGCCAGCGATCTGAGTGCACCGTTAAACCGTGGAGGAAATATTCCCGATATATCTCATTATGGGTTAGTAAATGCACCATTGCCTATAGTTGTTACACCGACACCGACAGACACACCTACGGTAACACCGACAGGCACACCTACAGATGCGCCGACAATTGCGCCTACAGATGCACCGACAATTTCTCTTTCACCTTCTCCAAAAACAGCAGTCGAGGGAGTAAGCCGTGATCCGACTGCTGTACCTACAGCAACACCTACAGCAACACCTACACCGACAGCAACTCCGACAACCGGCACTCTCGGCGCTTCTAAGACAGGGGAGAAGGGAAATCAAATAACATGGGAAATTGGTCTGGTACTTCTCCTTGCCGGCAGCGCAGCCGTTATCTTGTTTGTGCGTGGACGTAAAAAACATAACGGACAAGGGTGAAACTGATTTGAATTCATAAGTGAACGTGTTTATTTTAAGGGCTTCCTAACCGGGGAGCCCTTTTTATGGAATCAACGACATCCGATGCCATGCAATTTTCCCATGGCTGGTTAACTACAGACTGTGTGTTTACAGGCTGTGTGTTTCCTATTGACTTTTTCTTCACCCCCCACCATAATTACATGTAATCGCTTCATTGCGAACAAAGAATAATGCTTTGACGGAGAAAAGTAGCGGAGTATTTGCATACAGGAACAGCGGGTCATTGACTGAGAGCCTGCTGATGAGAGAAGCTCAAGTGAAGTTCACTCCCGAGCAGATTGGCTGAACACCGGATGTGAGTCCGGCCGGTAGGTTGATACGGATGGTTCACCGTTAGAGGAACTCGGATATCGGGTCTCATGCACAGTGCGAAAGAGGCTTCGAGTATCTGCTGAGAGCGGCATGCGCTTACCGTAAGGTATAGGTATTGTCGAAGATGGGTGGTACCGCGGATTTATCCGTCCCATTGCTTTGTTGGATTTCAACAGGGCAATGGGGCGGTTTTTTATTTTTTTGCCGGGCGAATTACGGGACGGATTATGCGTTGGTTTTCAACGCGTGTTTTTGAAGGGGAGGGCAAAGGATTATGGCCAGAAGAGAAATTTCAACCTATATCTGGAATCCGGATGTGGAGTGCATGGATCCGGAGAAGATGCGGGCGCTGCAGAGTGAACGGCTTGTAAAGTGCGTAAGCTATATGTATGAGCGGGTCCCTTATTATGCTGCCAAAATGAAGGCGGCCGGCATCGTACCCGGTGATATTCATGGCATGGAGGATCTGGACAAACTCCCGTTTACCGACAAATATGATTTCCGGGATAATTATCCATTTGGAACACTTGCGGTTCCCCGCGAAGATATCGTTCGTTTTCATGCTTCTTCAGGTACAACAGGCCGTATGAAGGTGGTCGGATATACAAGAAACGATATTGCACTATGGACCGAGTGCCTGTGCCGGGCAATGGCACGATCGGGTGTCGTCAAGGGCGATATGGTTCATGTCGCATACGGTTACGGGCTTTTCACAGGAGGGTTGGGGCCGCATTATGCCTGTGATCCGCTGGGCGCAACGGTCATTCCGGTGTCCGGAGGAAATACGCCCCGTCAGATCCAGATCCTGCGCGAGTGGCAGCCGTCCGTCATTATGTGTACACCTTCCTATATGCTGCATATTGCTGACGAAATGGATGCGATGGGCGTCGGCAAAGATGAAATTCATTTGAAATCCGGTATTTTCGGTGCGGAACCATGGACTAAAGAAATGCGGGATCAGATTGAACAGAAAATGGGTCTGAGGGCTTTTGATATTTACGGCCTTTCGGAAATCTGCGGACCGGGTGTCGGCTGCAGCTGTGATAAGTCGGATCTCCTGCATCTGGAAGCAGATCATTTCATTCCGGAAACGGTAAATCCGGAGACAGGCATGCCGGTAGGTGAGGGCGAGTTGGGCGAGCTTGTGTTCTCGTCGGTGACCAAAGAAGGAACACCGCTTCTCCGGTACAATACACATGACCTTACGCGGCTTTACTATGGTAAATGTGAATGCGGCCGTACAAGTCCCCGCATGGAAAAAGTAACGGGACGTGCCGATGATATGCTGATTATTCGCGGTGTGAACGTGTTCCCATCTCAGATTGAGGCAGTAATGCTTACATACAGTGAGGTTGAACCGCACTATGTAATTTATGTGGACCGGGTAAACAATCTGGACCGTATGACGGTGAAGGTTGAAATGTCTTCTTCTTTCTTCTCGGATTCAATCAAAGATATTGAACGTACCGAAAGGCGCATGGCCGGGGATATCGCATCGATTACCGGCATTCATGCCAAAATTACTCTTTGCGAGCCCAGGAGCCTCCCTCGTTCCGAAGGAAAAATCAAGAGGGTGTACGACCAGCGCTTTACCACATGATCTCGTGCGTTTGTCGGTATAACACGGTATAATGCTTGTATGTTAACAGGTAGTTTGGTAGGAATGTAGGAGTCATAAGCATATGAAACAAACAGATGATAAGCATACGACCAACGGCCGGATATCACGTGTAGGGATATTAGGACTCGGCCTGATAGGCGGATCCCTTGCCAGGGCACTTCGAATGAAGGCAAATGTGCCGGCCATCGTAGCGATGGATAAAGATTCGGCTTCGGGGGCGCGTGCGCTTTCCGAAGGAGTGATTGATGCGTTTGCGCTGCCATCTGAAGGGTATTCTATTTTTGACGGGTGTGATCTGGTGCTGCTTTGTACGCCGCTTGCGGTTGTTGTGGATCTGCTTCCGGAGCTTTCCCTGCTGAACATCGGAATTCTTTCTGATGTAGGTTCAGTAAAAGAACCTGTTATGAATGCGGTTGTTCTCCCGAATTTTATCGGGGGGCATCCTATGGCTGGTTCAGAAAGACAGGGGTACGCCTGTTCCATACCTTCCCTTTTCGAAAATGCCCTGTATGTCCTTTGCGTCGGCGACCATTGTACGGTTACGGCTTCCGCGCTCCGGGACTTTGAAGAATTGATCCGGCAAATCGGAGCCACTCCGATTCGCATGTCGGCACATGAACACGATAAAAGAGTTGCGACCATTTCGCACCTGCCGCATATTGCCGCTTCGGCTCTTTCGCTTCTGGCGGCAAGACTCGATGACGGACAGCTCGGCGCACTGGCAGCAGGCGGTTTTCGCGATATTACCAGAATAGCATCTTCGGATCCTTCGCTTTGGGCCGGTATTACGCAAGCGTCCTCTCCGGTTCTCGTTCCTGTACTTTCCATGTATATTGAGCTGCTGCAGCAAATACGCAAGGAGCTTGAGAAGCAGGATACCCGTGCGGTTGAAGCATTTTTTGCACAAGGTGCGTTTTATAGAAACAGTCTCCCTGCAAGCGGAAGAGGCGCACTCGATGCAACGGCTTCACTCACTGTATATCTCGAGGATAAGCCCGGGTCACTGGGCTCCATTACGACACTTCTGGGACAGAAAAATATCAATATCCGTAATATTAACATTCGCAATTACCGTACATATGAGGGCGGTCAGCTCCATCTGCTGCTTGGAGACAGTGCACAGGCGGTCGAGGCATATTCTCTTTTAAAGGAGGCCGGTTATGAGTGCGACTAAATACGGATTAATCGGACACCCCCTGGGACACAGCCTTTCGCCCTATATCCATGAAAGGATTATGGATGCAGCCGGTATTTCCGGCCGATATGAACTGTATGATCTGAGTCCGCAGAATTTTGCCAGGGATCTGACGGTTCTGCTGCGTGAACTGCAGGGGTTTAACTGCACGATCCCCTACAAAATGGATGTGATTCCTTTTCTGGACAGTCTTGATGAGACTGCTTCGCGCTATTCTGCAGTCAATACAGTCATGAATCGCCGTGGATACAATACGGACCGGGACGGGTTTCTTTCTGTCGGTCTTGATCTTGCCGGTAAAAAAGTGCTGATTCTGGGCGCCGGCGGGGTGTCCCGTATGATGGCATTTGAAGCGCTTGCACAAAAAGCGAAGATTTGGATTTGTGCCAGAAATCCGGAGAAGGCGCACAGACTCGCTGCAGAACTTATCGCCGCAGGTGCAATAGAAGTATCTGTGCTTCCGGAAGAAGAATTACATATGGTCAATGACAGCGATGCCGGCGATTTGGACGTCATTCTCAACGGCACCCCTCTGGGGATGTGGCCTTTCTGCGGGGAACTGGCTTCTCCGCCGTCTCTTTTCCGGACGGGACAGCAGGTTTTTGATACTGTCTATAATCCGGCTGCGACCAAATGGGTTCTACATGCCCAAAAAAACGGAGTACACGCATCGGGTGGATTATCGATGCTTTTCAGGCAGGCGGTTGCGGCCGAAAAAATCTGGCATCCGGAGAAAAAATTCGAGGAAGCAAGGCTTTTGCCTATTTTGCCGGATCTTTCACGTGAGATGCTGCGGCATTTTCCCGTCAAATACGTTTTTACCGGATTTATGGGAGCCGGTAAGACAACAATTTCCAAAGAAACAGCACGCATCCTTAAGATTCCGGTATATGATTTGGATGATCAGATCGAAGAACGCCGCAACTGCTCCGTAGCGGAAATTTTCGCAAGGGACGGCGAGGCAGGTTTTCGAAAAGCGGAAGTTGCTGTGATCGAGGAACTTCTGTCAAAAGAAGGTTCCGCACTGATTGCTGCCGGAGGGGGAGCGCTCATGCAGGATGAAGTTCGTGCCAGTATCCGTTCCCATGGGGCGATGGTTGTGTATCTGCAGGCATCGCTTGACTGTCTTTGGACACGCGTGGGCAATACTGCCGGACGTCCGCTTCTCGGAGACCTGTGCGACGAGGCTAGCGACCGATTTAGTAAGGCGGCGTGTCTCTATGAGGTACGGCTGCCGGTATATGAAAGTTATTGCGATATAAAAATTAATGCAGAAAAAGATCGTGATGCCGTGGTTCATGAAGTGATCTCGGCACTCGGATACGGAGGATAGATTATGATATTAATACTCAAAAACGGTGTGCCCAGGGAAAAGGTAGAAGAACTGTGCTTGTTTCTTCAGCAGACATACGGTGTGCAGACCAATCCGATTTACGGTTCATCCACAACAATCCTCGGACTTGTCGGCGATACGGGATCGATTGAAGTCGAATCGATGGAGATGCTTGATGAAGTCGAGCGAGTCATGAAAGTGCAGGAGCCTTACAAGCGCGCCAACCGCAAATTCCATCCGGATAATACAATTGTCCATGTTGGCGGCGCAGCATTCGGCGGTGAAAAAATCGTCGTCTGTGCCGGACCCTGTTCGGTAGAATCGGAGGAACAGATGATTGGCATTGCCGAGGCTGTAAAAGCTGCCGGAGCAACCATGCTGCGGGGCGGTGCATTCAAGCCGAGAACATCACCGTATGCTTTCCAGGGACTGAAGGCAGAAGGACTCATGTACCTGAAACGTGCACGCATTAAGACAGGGCTTCCTGTTGTTTCCGAGATTACCAATCCCTCGCAACTTGAACTTTTCATGGAATTTGTAGACGTCGTTCAGGTTGGCGCGAGAAATATGCAGAACTTCGAGTTGCTCAAAGAGCTCGGCCGGATTTCCAAGCCGATTCTTCTGAAAAGAGGTTTTTCAAATTCCATTGAAGAACTTCTGATGTCGGCTGAATATATTATGTCGGGCGGAAATTCGCAGATTATTCTGTGCGAGCGCGGCATACGTACCTTTGAGACTGCGACCCGGAACACGCTCGATATAAGCGCCGTTCCGATTTTAAAGTCCAGAACGCACCTGCCGGTTGTTATTGACCCGTCGCATGCCGGCGGTATGGCCTGGTTGGTTGAACCGCTTTCAAAGGCAGCAATCGCTGTCGGAGCGGACGGCCTGATTATTGAAGTTCATAACGATCCCAAACATGCGCTTTCCGACGGACAGCAGTCGCTGACGCCTGAGGCATTCGCAGAAGTAATGAAGCATCTTGCACCTGTCGCGGAAGCGGTTGGGCGCAAGATATAAGGAGGAACTAAAATGCCGCAAATCATGGCAAACACCAACAACGAAAATTATCCAATTCATGTTCGTACAGGTGCACTTACACAGCTTGGAGAAGTTGCAGCAGCTTGCGTAAAAGGCAAAAAAGCAATCATAGTCACAGATTCCAATGTAGCGGAACTCTATCTGGGCAAAGCGGTACAGTCTCTTACAGAGAGCGGCTTCAGCGTGGCTTCTTGTACGGTGCCTGCCGGAGAAGCATCCAAATCACAGGAAATGCTGTTCCTACTATATGCACAGTTTCATGCAGCCGGTATTACACGTACGGATTTGATTGTTGCCCTGGGCGGCGGTGTAGTCGGGGATCTTGCCGGATTTGCAGCAGCAACGTATCTGCGCGGCTGTCCCCTGATCCAGGTGCCTACAACGCTTCTGGCACAGGTTGATTCATCAATTGGAGGGAAGACCGGTATAGATCTTCCTTTCGGCAAAAATCTTGCAGGCGTGTTCTACCAGCCCAAGGCTGTTGTTATTGATCCGAGCGTACTTTCCACACTGTCGAGGGCCAGAATGGCTGAAGGAATGGCTGAAGTTATCAAGTACGGCTGTATCAGGGACGAAATGCTGTTTGAGTCCATTGAAAAAGGCACATTTGACCTGGAATGGATTCTTGAGCGCTGTATCCGCATTAAGACGACGGTTGTACAGAATGATGAATTCGATACGGGCGAGCGCATGCTCCTGAACTTCGGGCACACGATGGGACATGCAGTCGAAAAAGTTACAGGCTTTTCGAAGCTGACCCATGGAGAAGCCGTAGCTATCGGTATGGTATATGCTTCCGTTATCGGAGAGAATGCAGGTATCACACCTGCCGGCACGACAGACAGAATCCGTGCCGTGCTTTCCCGCTGGAAACTCCCCCTGTCTACTGATCTTGCTTTTGAAGACCTTTATACGGCAATGCTTTCAGACAAGAAAAAGCTGTCCGGCAAATTATATTATGTTTTGCTTAAAAAAATCGGCGAGGCCGCAACATACCCGATGTCTGTCGGCGTCTTGAAGACCCAGCTTGAAAAAGCGATCGAAGACGTCAAAAAGACCGAAGCCGCATCCTGACAGGAGGAAGAAGCCTATGCAAAGCATCCTTGTCAATCCAGGCGATCTGGAGGGGCGCGTCCGTGTACCGCTTTCCAAAAGCCTTCTGCACCGGGCACTGATCTGCGCATCCCTGGCGGGCGATCTTTCCCTGGCTGATCTTGGCGAGGAAGGCCTGTCAGATGATATTTTTACTACAAAAGGATGCGTCCATGCCGTTATGGCAGCAAGGAAAGAACAGCTGCACGGACACAGCCTTTCCGGGAACGATCCGGTATTTTTTGACTGCAGGGAATCCGGATCAACTTTGCGTTTTCTGGTGCCCCTTGTTGCAGCACTGGGAATTCCGGCACGCATTGTAGGATCCGGCCGGCTTCCCCTGCGGCCCCTCGGAGAATACACGGAGATTTTTGACGGCAAAGGCGTACGGATGCAATTTCCGTTGCATGACCGAATACTGCCGCTTCTGGTCACCGGTCAACTGAAGCCCGGTATTTTCAAGGTCCCGGGCAACATCAGCTCACAATACATTTCAGGACTTCTCATGGCCTTGCCTCTTCTTGCGGATGATTCAATAATAGAATTGACGACGCCGCTTGAATCAGAGCCGTATGTTGAAATGACGCGGGATGTAATGCGTGCGTTTGGTGTTGAGGCAGACAAACTACCCCACGGATACCATATCAGCGGAGGGCAGGCCTATAAAAGAACTGTGCCGTACCGGGCGGAGCCTGATTTCTCACAGGCTGCTTTCTGGCTTGCGGCTGAATACATTGGACATAAAGTTACCGTTCTGGATCTTCCTCTGCACTCCTCCCAGGGCGACCGGGAGATTCGAACGCTCTTAAAAAAACTAAAAGATGCAGCTTCTACAGTGACCGCAACGGAAGCGGCATCTATAGAAATTGATGTTTCGCAGTTTCCTGATCTCGTACCGATACTTGCTGTAGCAGCAGCGGCAACGCGATGCGTAACAAAAATCACACATGCCGGGCGTCTGCGGCTCAAAGAATGTGATCGCCTGAAGGCGACCTGTGATATGCTGACCAGACTTGGCGCAGAGATTGCGGAAACGAGTGACGGATTAATAATATCCGGCCGGTCGTTTTTTTCAGGCATCCCTCTTTTCAAAGCCTGCGAAGTAGATTCTTTTCACGACCACAGAATGGTTATGGCTGCTGCAATCGCGGCAACCCGGGCGGACGGGCCGGTAAGTATATCGGATTACCGTGCGGTAGATAAATCATATCCGGATTTTTTCCGGAATTTTCGGATGGCAGGAGGGCTGGTTAATGAGCTCGATATGGGGGAATAAGGTCAGGATCAGTCTTTTCGGAGAATCCCACGGCAAAGGAATCGGAGTCGTCATCGACGGTCTTCCGGCCGGCGTGCCGCTGGACCTCGACAGGATCAGGGAACACATGAAGCGGCGCGCGCCAGGGCAGCAGGCGTGGTCAACCAGGCGAAACGAGCCGGATCTGGCGGAGATACTCTCCGGTTTTTATCACGGCAAAACAACAGGCACTCCGCTATGCGCCGAAATTCGAAATACGGATACGCGATCGCAGGACTACACGGAACTTACCGTGAAGCCAAGGCCGGGACACGCAGACCTTACGGCGCTTGCACGGTATAACGGAGCAAATGACCCGAGGGGCGGCGGTCATTTTTCTGCGAGAATTATGGCGCCGCTTACTTTTGCCGGTGCTGTCTGCATGCAGATTCTTGAGCAGAGAGGTATCGGGATCAGGGGGCATATTTATGAGGCTGCCGGAATTTCCGATATACCATATGACATGCTGACACTGCCTGAATCGGTCGCGGATAAGGATTTTCCGGTTCTGTCCGATGAGCAGGGAGAGAAGATGAAAGCGGCTATTGAAGCGGCACGCATGGACCTTGATTCGGTCGGCGGCATTGTAGAGTGCCTCGCGGCCGG
>Ga0209125_1000495_pt1 | contig 49911 bp, 41 predicted proteins | sample BarGraIncub1131A_FD_184503 | JGI IMG/M metagenome (GOLD analysis project Ga0209125, IMG submission 184503) | Arctic peat soil microbial communities from Barrow, Alaska - Barrow Graham LP Incubations 11-31A (SPAdes) (version 2) | ecosystem: Environmental > Terrestrial > Soil > Wetlands > Peat... | reverse complement strand
TGCAGGGGTCGGAGACGGCAACGCTCCTCCCCGCGCAGGCAGCGGACAGGTTCCCGCCGGGAAGTCCGGTCTGCTCCAGGACCTTCCAGAGGGAGACGGACTCCATCCCGGGGAGGTGCTCGGCGAAGATGCTCCGGCAGGTGGAGCAGGCGGTGATCACGGTCGGTTTCCCCATCGCTTCCCACTCGCTGCGCAATGCCTCCAGCGCCTCCCGGAAGAGGTCATCGCGGCCGGCCCAATAGGCGGGCGTGCCGCAGCAGCGGAGCATGATCCCGACCCCGCCTTCGAGCTTTTCCCTCAGGTAGCGATAGGAAGCGAGCACCTCGCCGGGGGAGCTGGCGCAGAGCTGGCAGCTCGGAAAGTAGAGCCAGGCACTCCCCTTTTTTTCCGGCTGGTGCCGGTTCAGGGCGAAGAGCTCCCCGTTAGCGTGGGCCATGTCCTTCAGGGCGAACTCGTGGAAGGACGCCGGCATGATCTTCTGCTCGTTCATGGTCCGGCGCGCCTGATGGCAGAGGTCCCCCATGTGGAAGTCGTTGGGGCAGACCGTCTCGCAGAGGCCGCAGCCGCTGCAGGAGTTGACGAACTGGTTCTTGGTGTGGGCCGCGCCGTAGATGACCCGCTCGTTGTTGAAGACCTGCCGGGCATACTTCTTCGGGTAGCCCTGGTAGCGCTCCAGGTAGAGACAGACCTTGACGCACTCCATGCACTCGCACTGGAGGCAGCGCCCCGCCTCGCATAGCACCTCGTCGTCGCTGTAGCCGAAGGCCCCGTCCGCGGGAGTCACCCGCGGCATGGCCACGACTCCCTCGATGCTCGTGAAGAGCCGGGTCTGGTACGGTCCGTCGTTTTCCCTGCCGGCTCCCATCTGCGCCTTCTGGATAAAGCGCTCGATGGAGAGGGAGCCCTTGCGCCCCTGGAGGGTCTCGTTCACCGGGGAATAGGGGCCACTGTTCCGGGTACCGCCGCCGGCGAAGACCCCTTCCCGGTCCGTGGCGCCGGTCGCGGGGTCAACCTCGATCTCCCCCTGACCGTCCCGTTTGACCGGGAGAACGCACCCAGCCGGGGTTTCCCGGTCGATGAAGACCGCGTCGAAATCCCGGCGGATTCCCTCGAACAGTGCCGCGTCGAGAGCCTCGCCGAGTCGGAATTCACCCCGCAAGGTTTCCAGCGCCGCGAGTTCCTCCCGGATCACCTCCCGTGGCAGGATCTGCTCGGGAAGGTCCCAGAGCGAGCCGCCCAGCCGGTCGCTCGACTCGAAGAGCGTTACCTGGAACCCCTTCCGGAGCAGGTCCCAGGCGGCAGTGAGACCCGCCAGGCCGGAGCCCAGGACCGCGATGCGCTGTTCCCGCCGGGGGAGGAGCTGGACCCGGCCCTTTCGGTCGGTCGACTCCACGCAGGCGCGTTCCAGAGCGCCGATGGCGATAGGCGCCTCCACTTCCCCGCGCTTGCAGCGCGATTCACAGGGGTGGTCGCAGATCCGGCCCAGGATGCCGGGAAAGGGCATCGACTTGGCCAGTACCTTGAAGGCGGCCTCGCGGTCGCCGCGTCCCATCTCCTTCACGAAGAGCCGCGCATCCAGATGGATCGGGCAGGCGGCCGCGCACTCAGGAGGTTCCTCCTGGATGCATTTCTGTTCCCATTCCCTCAGTTCGTCCTGTTCCATGACTTGTGGTTTCCGCCTATGGCTTCTTTTCCCCCAATGGATAAGGAGGAAAATAATCTGGTAAAACTGGGCGAACCGGCCGGAAACAGCCGGTTCGCCCCGAGCGACTACATTACAACGTTATTTTTTCAGGGTCTCGATGCCACCCTGGGACATATAACCTCCCGCCACTGCATCGCTTACGTCGAAGGACTTTTTCGGCGACTTCAAGGCTGCCAGGACCTTCGCAGGATAGGCCGGGATGGACCTGATACGCACGCCGCAGGCGCTGTCGATGGCGTTGATGATAGAGGCGTGCGGTGCCGTCAGCGGCCCCTCGCCTGCGCCGGCCTGACCGAAGGCGCCGTCCTTGCGCGGATATTCGGTGTAGATCAGCTCCATGTCGTCGGGCACGTCCTTGATGAACGGAAAACCGGATCCGATCAGGGTGGTGTGCTTCTTCAGGTCTTCGAAGTCCTCGGTCAGGGCAAGGCCTACACCCTGGACCAGGCCGCCGTAGACCTGACCGTCCACGGTGAGACGGTTGGTGATGGTGCCGTTGTCGCCCGCGTAGGTCATCTTCAAGACCGTGGTCTTGCCGGTGGTGAGGTCGACTTCCACCTCGGACATGAAGACGGCGTACATGTATATGCAGAACGGCGCCCCCTGCATGTTGTCGTCCATGTGGGTGCTCGGGGTGGTCCAGCTCCCTTCGTACTTGACCGGGAGTTCCGCCTTTACCATCTCGGCGTAGCTTCTGAAAGTGCCGTCCGCCTTGCGCAGAGCATCGAGCAGAAGGACGCTCGCCGCGTGGATGGCGTTGCCGGTGACCACGTTCTGGCGGCTTCCGCCGGAAGGGCCCGCGTTCGGGTGCAGGCTGGTGTCGTTCATGCTGAGATGGATCTGATCCGGCCTGAGGCCCAGGGGACGCAGGGTGTTGTGGACGAAGATCAGGGAAGCGCCGTCGGAACCCTGGCCATGGTCCTGCCAGGCGTTGCCGACCGTGACGCTCCCGTCCGGGTTCAACTGCACCCAGGCGCTGGAGGTGTCGGGACCGTCGAGACCGCAGCCGTACACGCCGACGGAAACGCCGACGCCCCGTTTCTTGGTCTCGGTGGAGCCGTTCCCCGCGCGCAGCAGTGCGTCCTGGTACTTGGGACGCATGAGGTCGAAGAGCTCCTCAAGGCAGAAGACTTCCGGGGTCTGGCCGGTCGGAGTGGTGGCGCCGGGGCGGTAGATGTTCTTGTAGCGGAGTTCGAACGGGTCCACGCCCATCTTCTTGGCCAGTTCGTCCATCAGGGACTCGGAGGCGAAGAAGCTCTGGGGAGAGCCGTAGGCGCGGAAGGCCGAGCCCCAGCCGTGGTTGGTGCAGACGGTGCGGCCCACGCCGCGGATATTCTTGATGTCGTAGCCGGCCCCGGTGAACTGTGCTCCGCGAGTGGTTACCAGGTCGCCGAACTCGGAGTAGGGACCGTGGTCGCAGCTCCAGTCGGTCTCCATGGCGAGGAGCTTGCCATCCTTGTCGGCGCCCATCTTGATCTTGAACCACATCGGCGAGCGCTTGCCGGTGTAGGTCTGCTGCTGGTACCAGTCGTAGCCGAGGAAACAGGGACGTCCGGTCGCCATGGCCGCGGCGCCGACCAGCGCTTCCAGGGTCGGGCTGAACTTGTAGCCGAAGGTGGCGCCGGTGGGGTTCTGGACCACCACGATTTCATGCGGCTCCAGGCCGAGGCCCGGGGCGATCATGTAGAGGTGCAGATGGATGGCGATGGATTTTGAATGGATCACCACCCGCTTCTGGTCGTCGATGTAGGCGAAGCCGACGTCGGGCTCGATCGGCATGTGGGGCTGGCGCTGCAGGTAGTACTCCCCTTCCACCACATGGGCGGCCTTCGCCATGATCGGCTTGGTGTCTTCCCCCTTGTTGAGGGTGCATTCGTAATAGATGTTCGGCGTGCCGGGGTGGATCTCGATGGCGTCGTCTGCCATGGCGGCGGGTGCGTTCATGTAGGCCGGCAGCACCTCCAGGTCGACCTTGACCATTTTCGCCGCAGCCTGGGCGTGTTCGCGGGTATCCGCGCAGACGATGGCGACCACGTCGCCGAACTGGAAGATCTTCTCGTCGTTCAGGATCGGGCGATCCCAGCCGTCACCCTTGTTGGTCGGGAAGGTGATCAGGCCGGTGATGCGGTTCTTTCCCTTGACGTCCTTGTGGGTCACGACCTTGAAGACGCCGGGCATTTTCTCGGCCTCGGCGGTGTCGATGCCCTTGATGATGGCATGGGAGACCTCGGGCTGCACCAGGGCGCACTGCAGGGTCCCTTCGGGGAGCTGGGTCCCCATGTCCTCGCCGAAATCCCACAGGCCGGTGACCTTGGCAACGGAGGTGGGCCGGGGAAAGCGGGAGCCGTAGATCTTTCCATCGGCCGGGATCTTGAATTCCAGGGCCTGGTCGGAGATCTCGCCGCGCAACACCTTGGCGGCGTCCATGACCGCGTCGACGATCATGCTGTAACCGGTGCAGCGGCAGGCGTTTCTGTATTTCTGGAACCAGTCGCGCACGTCCTCGCGGGACGGGTTAGGGTTCTCATCGAGCAGTACCTTGCTGGAGACGATGAAGCCCGGGGTGCAGAAACCGCACTGCAGGGCGCCATGGAAGATGAACGCCTTCTGGATCGCATGCAGGTTGAGAGGCGTTCCGATCCCCTCGATGGTGGTGATCTTGGTCAGGTTCTCCACCTTCTTCATCTTGACGACACAGGAGCGGACCAGCTTTCCGTCCAGTATCACATTGCATGCCCCGCACTGGCCCGTGCCGCAGCCGACTTTGGTTCCGGTCAGATGGAGCTGCTTGCGCAGCACATCGGACAGGAGCGCTTCCTGGTCAACGATCAGCGTTCTTTGGATGCCGTTGACGACGAGAACTTTCTTGTTCATCTTGCTCATCTTTTTCCTCCTATTGCGAAATATAACTGGGCCCAATGCCCGGTTAAGAAATTAAACAAAAGCTGTAGCCACGGAGAAAATCTGAGGGAATCTGAGCACATCTTTTAAAACGGGTAAAAACAAATCCCTGGTTTGCCTTTACCTTTTTAGTTTTTTTGCTTTTCGCAGATTTGCTCAGATTTTCTCCGTGGCCAACGGTTTGTTTTCTCGGTTGCCGCCCTACTTGCCGAAGCCGCAGTCAGGATAGCGGCACTCGGTACAGCCGGAGCAGAAACCGCCGTGCCCAAGTCCGGTGATATCCGCCCGGGTCACCGTTTCCCCGGCGAGGATCCGGGGGACCAGCAGGTCGAAGACAGTGGCCTTTCGGTACATGGCGCACCCCGGCAGGCCGATGACCGGAACCGCGCCGATGTAGGCCAGCATGAACATGGCGCCCGGAAAGGTGGGGGAGCCGTAGCTGACCACCTTGCCGCCAGCGGCGCGGATGCTGGCCGGGGTCCGGTCGTCGGGGTCCACCGACATGCCGCCTGTCGCCACCACCATCTCGGCCCCCTCGTCGATCAGGTCATGGATCGCCTGGACCGTCATCGGGACATCGTCCGAAACGAGGATCTGACGCAGCACGGTGCTCCCGAGTTTTTCGAACTTCTCCCTGACGACCGGCCCGAACTTGTCCTCGATCCGGCCGTGAAACACCTCGTTACCGGTGGTCACCAGACCGACCTTCAGGGACCGCAACGGTTTGACGCTGATGACCGGGTAGTGCTCCCGGCAGATCGCCTCGACCTGGAGGATCTTGTCCTCCCCGGTGAATAGCGGTATGATGCGTGTCCCGGCGATCTGTTTCCCGGCCAGAACCTGCTGGTTAGTGTGCAGCGTCGCCAGCACGATCTCGTCGATGGCGTTGATCCGTTCCAGTGCCTCCACGTTCACCTTGAGAAGTCCCCTGCTGACCGCAGTCATGGTTACCTTCCCCTCGACCGGCTCGCTGAACTGGATCCCCTCGCCGACCGCCGCCTGGGCGATCCTCACGGCGGACTCATTCTCGTGGACGAACCCCTCTTCCAGGTCGAGGATATAGATGTTGTCCTTGCCGAGGTTGAGCAGCTTGGGGACGTCCTCCGCCTCGATGACATGCCCCTTTTTGAAGGCTCGACCCTCGAATTCTCCGGGCACGATGCGGGTGATGTCGTGGAAAAGCACCCTCCCGACCGCTTCCTGGACTGGTATTTCTTTCATCATCATGCTGGTACCCCTTATTGGTTCGGACCTCTTGAGACTGGCCACAGACGAAAAAACCCGCACCAATAGCCGGATTTCCGGTATCAATGCGGGTTTCGTTGGGTCTGCCTGGGCAGAGGACGAAATGAGCGCCTTGTTGTGTACGTTCGTGTTCTATTATCGCAAAGGTGCGCCGGCTACGGAGGATCGCTCATCCCGTAACTAACCGGGTTTTCAATGGTGCTCGTGATTGCACTTGTGCTCGCCCTCGCCGTCGGAGCATCTCCCCTCCAGATGGCTCTCCTGGGCGATCAGCTCCGCCAGGCTATCGGTTTCGAACAGCGCGATATTCTTAGCCACGGCAGGTGACTCCGCCTGGTAGAGCTTAAACCCGCACATGTTCATCACCCGCACCGATTCATCGCCGATACCGTCCACGATGATGCCGTCCAGTCGCTCGCCCTTGAGGGCGCTGAACGGATTGCAGCCGCCGTAGGGGTTGTCCCGATCGCAATTGGCGATGACGCTGCTCTGCCTGGTCTCGGTATCGATGATCACAAACAGCGGTGCCGAGGTGAAATGTCCGTAGATCTCGCTATTCATCCCTACGTCGGTTGCCACCGGAAAACACAACTTCATGAAAAACCTCCCTGTTCAAATTTCCTTTGCGCCCTATTAACGCGGCATTCAGCCCGACGGCGTCAGCGGCCGTGCAGGTTTTTCAGTGAATAGGTTCCACATGGGGTGCACTGCGCCTTGTACTGTCCGAGGTGCAGGTAGCAATACCACGAGCCGCATTCGGTGCAGCGCTTGACACGATAATCGTCCGGATCAACCGCTTCACCGCAGATTGCGCATGTTTCCTGAGCCATCTATCTCTCCTGATTAAATGTGTTCAAAAGCTTCGAGGTTTTCCGTTTCGACGGTTCCGGTAACCGGTCAGGGTCATTTGAAGGTTTCGGTTTTTTCCAGGTAGCTGACTCCGCCTTCCTTGAAGACAACCACGACCCTGCCGTTGAATTTTTCGGGAATGATCCGCAGGGAAAGGAGCGTCTCGGACACCGATTTTTTCCAACCGTTCGGTTCTACTGCCCGATCCGTCCGACACTGATTCCCATCGCCCATGGCAGCAAGGTTGCTCATCATTTTCCTCCGTCTCTTCGCAGGGACATCCGCCCGGGTCTTTCCATGTCCTCCCTATAGCATGGAACATGCCGTATACAAAACTGCGTTCGGAAAAAACGGTTGGGTTCCGGCCAGGGGAAATGGAAGGCGCCTGCTCGTATGGGAAAGATTTTATTTTACGGGAGGTTGACCACTTTCGGGGGCAAGGCATTAAAGCGGGGTGACAAGTTCGGGGCTTGCTGGCTCGCGCGGGAGGTTATCGTTGCAATACTCCATTATTGTTGCAGAAATGACCTTTGACTTGTCACTATCGTGTCAAAACGGGACGACATTGCCTGGCTCTAACCACAAACCTGCACAAAACCGGCTAATCGCCGAAAACACGTTTAACGTTGATTCCGCCACCCTACATTTGTTATAGTATTTTAAAACGTTTTTTTGGAGAATGCATTGGGCAGACCCCCCATCATCAGCACGATGAGAATCAATCGGGCGCGAGATTATTTTTTCTCCCAGGGTACGGTACCCGACGGTCTGGTTCCGGAGGTTATTGTCCGCTCCTGGCGAAGGTCGCTATCCAATGGCGTGTCGGCGGAACATCTCCTCGGGGACATCCCCAGTCTTTCAAACGAGGAAATTTGCCGCGCCAGGGAAAAAAACCGCGAACTGCTCGGCCGCTCCCTGCCGGTCATGGAAAACCTCTACGAGCAGATCATCCACACCTCCAGCGTGGTGCTCCTCGCGGATTGTTCCGGCGTGGTACTCCATTGCATCGGCGACCCCGACTTTGTCGGGAAAGCGGGCAAGGTTTCCCTGCAGTCCGGCGGAGTCTGGGCGGAAGGGGTGCGCGGCACCAACGCCATCGGCACCGCCCTCCAGGAGCAGGCTCCCATGATGGTGCATAACGCCGAGCATTTCGTCAGCGCCAACCACTTCCTCTGCTGTTCCGCCTCGCCGATCTTCGATCCGCAGGGCAGGATCCTCGGCGTCCTTGACGTCTCCGGAAACAACCGCGCCAATCACCAGCACACCATGGCCCTGGTGCGGATTTCGGCCCAGCAGATCGAAAACCAGATGTTTTCCGTCGGTTTCGACCGGGAACTGGTGCTTCACTTTCACGTGCGCCCCGAATTCGTCGGCACCCTCTATGAAGGGATCATCGTCTTTTCCCAGGATGGCCGCTTCCTGGCCGCCAACCGCGGCGCCCTGCTGCACCTCGGGATCGACCGTTACCAGACCGAGTTCCAGACCTTTTCCACCCTGTTCGATGCCTCCATCACCACCGTCTTCGCGCAGCCCGGGCAATTTGCCCGACCGGTGCAGCAACTGCGCACCCATGCCGGCGTAACCGTCTTTTGCCGGGCGAAAACCAGGTTGATCAAGTCGACTCAAGGGGTTGTCGTGGTGGGCAAGACGCCCTACCTGTCATCGGAGCAGGCCGGGGCAGCTGAGCGGCAGCCGGTGCTGGAGGACCTCGAGCTGGGCGACCCGGGGGTGCAGAAGATCATCGCCAAGGCCCGCAAGGTCCTGGGCCACGACATCCCGGTCCTTTTGGAGGGGGAATCCGGCACCGGCAAGGAGCTGTTCGCCAAGGCGATGCACTACAGCGGTCCGCGTCGCGGCGGTCCGTTCGTGGCGCTCAACTGCGCGGCGCTCCCCGAGGGGTTGATCGAATCGGAACTGTTCGGCTACCAGGAGGGGGCCTTCACCGGAGCCAAACGGAAGGGGTACCAGGGGAAAATCAGGCAGGCGGATGGCGGGACCCTGTTCCTGGACGAAATCGGCGACATGCCGCTCTCATTCCAGGCGAGGCTGCTTCGGGTGCTGCAGGAGCGCACGGTCTCCCCGCTGGGAGGGAGCGAAGCGTATCAGGTGAACTTCGCGCTGGTTTGCGCCACCAACAGGAAGATCCGCGTGGAAGTTGCCGCCGGGCGGTTCCGGGAAGATCTCTATTATCGCCTGAACGGGCTCTTGGTCACCCTGCCGAGGCTCAGGGAAAGGTCGGATCGCCTGGCCTTGGCCCGAAAGATCGTGGAGAGCCTGGCGGTTTCCCGAGGACCGGTTCTGCTGGACCAGGAGGTTGCCGAGATTTTCGACCAGCACCCCTGGCCCGGCAATATCAGGCAGATGCACAACGTCCTCAGGACGGCGGTGGTGCTGCTTGGCTCCGACAACGAGATTACCGTGGAACACCTTTCCGAGGATTTTCTGGAGCAGTGCCTACCTCCGGCTGGAACAGATCAGGAAGCGCAAGGCGCCGCGCCTGTCGATGGTCCGACCAGCCTGGAGAGCCTGGAAAAGGAGGCCATACGGAAGGCGGTGCAGGAGTGCGGAGGTAATATCACGGCGGCGGCGCGTAAACTCGCCATAAGCAGGAACACCTTATACCGAAAGATGCAAGAGGATGCACGTTAGAGGATTCTGCCGGTGCGGCTACAGGCCGTTCACCACGTTTTGCGCGGCTCCGCTGAGAAACGCCTCGATGTTCCGGGCGGTCGTCGCCATCAGCCTGCGCCGCGCCGCAAGGGTCGCCCAGGCTATGTGCGGGGTGATGATGCAGTTCCTGGCAGAAAGGAGCGGGCTGTCCGGGGCTATCGGCTCCTGAGCGGACACGTCCAGCGCTGCGCCGGCGATCACGCCTCGGTTCAGGGCATCCGCCAGATCAGGCTCCCGCACCAGGCCACCCCGGGCGGTATTGACGAGCAGGGCGTGGGACTGCATCAGGGAGAGCCGCGCGCCGTTCACCAACCCCTCGTTATCCGCGGTGAGCGGACAGTGCAGGCTCACCACGTCGGCGCGGCTGAAGAGCTCGTCCAGGGCGAGCCACTGCACCGGGACCCCCTCCGGCGCGCTGTGATGCCTAGGGTTATGGGCGAGAATCTCCATCCCCAGGGCGCGGGCGATGGCGGCCACCCGCCCCCCGATCCGCCCAAGCCCGACGAGCCCCAGCGACTTCCCGGCCAGCTCGGTCAGCGGTTCCCTCAGCAAGGTGAAATCCCGCGACCTGGACCACTCGCCCCGCTTCACCATGGCATCGTAGAGCGCCACCCGGTTGGTCAATTCCAAAAGCAGGGCGATGGCATGCTGCGCCACGGAGAGGCTGCCGTATTCCGGCACGTTCACCACCGGAATCCCGAGCCGGGCCGAGCTCTCCAGGTCCACCACGTTATAGCCGGTGGCCAGCACGCATATGAGCTTCAGTTCCGGCAGACCCGAGAGGGTCTGGGCGCTGAGCGGCGTCTTGTTGGTTAGGACGATTTGCGCGTCCCTGCAGCGCTCGGATATCAACTCCGACGGGGTCCTGTCGTGAACGGCAAGCTCCCCGAAACGCGCCACCTCGTCCCAGGGGTTGTCACCTGGGTTAAGGGTATGTCCATCCAGCACGACGATTTTCACGGTTTCCCCTTTCAATGCACCACCGCCCCGCCGGAGACCACGAACTTCACCGCCTCCTCCACGGTCATCCCGCTCTCATGCACCTCGGACTCCCGGAAGAAAAGCGCGAAACCGGAAGTCGGATTCGGCATGGTCGGGACGTAGACCACCACCAACCGCTCGCCGTCGCGCTCCACTTCCGCCGTGACGAAACCGACGGCCCGCACCCCGACCCTCGGCCACTCGACGAAAACCGCCCGGCGGTAGGAGGTCTTCCCTTCCTTGAACACCTGGGTCAACTGTTTGCTCGAACTGTAGATCGACTTCACCAGGGGAATCTTGGCGAGCAGTTCCTCCCACCACCTTATGATCCTGGTCCCCATGACGTTGGTGGTGAGCAAACCGGAAAGGTAGATGACCACGATGCCGGTCAGCATCCCGAGCCCGGGGATGTGTGATTCCTGATGGATGGAGAGACTGAGCAGCGAGTCCAGGTAGCTTCCGAGGATGCCGTCGGCGAAGTTGAACAGGAACTTCAGGATGAACAGGGTAATGCCGAGCGGCACCACCACGAAGAGACCGGTTATGAACTTCCCCTTCAAATGCTTGATGAATTTTTCCATTACGCCTCCTCTTGCCCTTGGGAAGGGTTATGCAACAGTGACGTCGCAAAGTCAACGTTTTACACCCGAAACGACGGCGTCCCGGCATGGAGAGACGGCCCCTGATCCTAGCCGAGCCATCAGCCCGTTTTTCGCGGCCACAGCTATCGCCTTGTCCGCCACTCTTCAGCGCGCCGTGGCCTACCATCGCGGGCTGCCCGGCGCGATCAAGGCGATAGCTGTTGACAACGCGCCTCGCAAAATTTACATTATCAAGTTGCTATGGTAGCCGCCCGATATCCCAGCTGAAAAAGGTCCCGACGCATGTCAAGAAAACGCATCATCATCACGGCCCTCCTACTGTTCACAATCGCCGGCCTGCTCATCGTCTTGACCCTCTCCCGGCCGGGGAGAGCCCAAAGGAGCGACGCCGAGTACCTGCGCATGTTCCAGGAGGTGGTTTCCCTGACCAAGCGCAGCTACGTGGACAAGGTGGACAACAAGAAGCTGATGACCGGCGCCATCAACGGCATGCTGGCGGCTCTCGACCCGCACAGCAGCTATATGCCGGCGACGAATTACACCGAGATGAAGGTGCACATGGCCGGGGCCTTCGGAGGCGTCGGAATAGAGCTCGGCATGCGGGGCGGCAAGCTCACCGTGAACGCCCCGATCGAGGATACCCCGGCGTTCCGGGCGGGAATCCTCTCCGGCGACCACATCTGGAAGATCGACGGCAAGCCGACCAGCGGGATCCCGATCAACGATTGCGTGAGCCGGATGCGCGGTACCCCGGGGACCGCGGTCACCCTCGGCATCCTGCGGGAAGGGGCGGCGGCGCCGCTCTCCTTCCGCCTGGTGCGGGCCACCATCAAGACCAAGAGCCTGAAGGGGAAGCTGCTGGAACCGGGCTACGGCTATATCGGGATCGCGGAATTCCAGCAGCGGACCGGGGAGGATTTCGAGCGCGCCCTGAGAACGCTTGCCGCGGACAACGGCGCCCCGCTTTCGGGCCTTATCCTCGACCTGCGCTACAACCCGGGCGGGCTGGTGGACCAGGCCTTCCTGGTGGCCAACCGTTTCATCGGGGAGGGGCTCTCCAACGGCCTGATCGTCTCGACCAAGGGGCGCGACCCCGATTCGGTGCGCAGCCTCACCGCCGTTATCGGGCAAAAGGAGCCGCGCTACCCGATGGTGGTGCTGATCAACGGCGGCAGCGCCAGCGCCTCGGAAATCGTGGCGGGCGCGCTGCAGGACCACAAGCGGGCCGTCATCATGGGGACCCAGAGCTTCGGCAAGGGGAGCGTCCAGTCGGTGATGACGCTCAATAACGGCGACGGGCTGAAACTGACCACGGCCCTCTACTACACCCCGAGCGGCCGCTCCATCCAGGCCAAGGGGATCACCCCGGACATCATCGTCGAGTTCGCCCGGAAACCGGCGCCGCCCGCCGGCAAGAAAGTCCCGGATATCCGGGAACAGGACCTGGACGGGCACATGGACGAGGAAGCCGCCGCGCCGGCCCCAACGCCGAAGCAAAAGAGCGCGCCGCGGGACCTCAAGGAACAGGAACTGCTGCAAAAGGACAACCAACTCGCCCGTGCCCTCGACCTGCTGAAGGGAGTCAACCTGCTGAAAGCGGAGGGTTTGCGTTGAACCAGAACACGGGCGAACGGGCGACGGGCGCGAAAAACCCCAGCCTCCTCGTGATACTCGGGCCAACCGCTTCCGGCAAGACCAGTCTCGGGGTGGCGCTGGCCCGGAGGCTCTCCGGGGAGATCATCTCCGCCGACTCGCGCCAGGTCTACCGCGGCATGGACATCGGCACAGGAAAGGACCTGCACGAGTACGGCTTAGTCCCCCACCACCTGATCGACGTCGCCCCGCCAGGCTACGAGTTCAACCTCTTCGAGTTCCAGCGCCTGTTTCTCGCCGCCTTTTCGGAGATCACCCGCCGCGGCCGCCTGCCGATCCTGGTCGGGGGGAGCGGCATGTACCTCGACTGCGTGCTGCGCGGCTACCGGCTCGCCCAGGTCCCGGAAGACCCGGAGCTGCGCCGGGAGCTCGCCCCCCTTGACATGGAGGAGCTGGCCGACCGGCTCGGCCGCGCCAACCCGAGGCTCCATAACCGCACCGACCTGACCGAGCGCGTCCGGCTCACCCGCGCCATAGAGATCGCGGAGTACAGCGCGGAGGTGGAGTGCGAGCCGCTCCCCGAGACCAGCACGGTCACCCTCGGCATCAGGTGGGAGCGCGGTCTGCTCAGGGAGCGGATCACGGAAAGGCTCCGGGCGCGCCTGGAGGCCGGGATGATCGAGGAGGTGCGAGGGCTGCATGCCTCGGGGCTCAGCTACCAGCAGCTGGAATTCTACGGACTGGAATACCGATTCCTGGCGCGCCACCTTAGAGGGGAGCTCTCCAAAAACGACATGTTCCAGAAACTGAACAGCGCCATACACGACTTCGCCAAGAAGCAGGAAAACTGGTTCAGGCGGATGCAGAGCCATGGGACGCCGATCCATTGGCTGGACGGAGCCGGCGACCCGCTCGGTGAGGCGCTCGACCATATCGCTTCCCTGAAAGAGCCGTTTCCGGGGGCGCCATGAGCCGCGAACCCCTTGCCAGGTACCTCGCAGGCCGCGCCATTACCTCACCCTGGCGCATCGAGGGGGAGACCGGCCAGGCAAACGCCGGCTGCGTCGTGATACCGGCCCTGGGTGAATCGCAGCGCCTCTTCGCGACGCTTGCCTCCCTCGCCCAGAACCCACCGGAGCAGCTGGCAGGCTTTCTCGTCGTCGTGGTGGTGAACCACCGGGAGGACGCGGGCGAGACCGAGAAACAGGACAACCGGGAAACGCTCGCGAGGCTTCGTCTCGGCGCGCCCCCGCTCAGGCTCCTCCTGGTGGACGCGGCAAGCGACGGCCTGGAACTTTCGGTAAAGACCGGCGGGGTCGGGCTCGCCCGCAGGATCGGGATGGATCTGGCGCTGCCGCTGCTCTCCCCGGGCGGGATCATGGTCTGCCTGGACGCGGACACCCTGGTGGAACCGGGCTACCTGCGGGCGATCGTCGACCACTTCAGGTCATGCACTGCGGGAGGGGCGGTGATCCCTTTCTGCCACCAGACCGGCGCAACGCCCGCCGAGGAGCGGGCCATCACGCTTTACGAGCTGTTCCTGCGCCACTACGTGCTGGGACTTGACCGGGCCGGCTCCCCCTACGCCTTCCACTGCGTGGGAAGCGCCATGGCCTGCACAGCTGCGGCCTACCTGAAAATGGGGGGGATGAACGGCCGCAGCGCCGGCGAGGACTTCTACTTCCTGCAGCAGCTGAAAAGGACCTCCGGGATCGCCCAGGTCGGCGGCACCACGGTGCGCCCCTCGGCCAGGAGCTCGCACCGGGTGCCGTTTGGCACCGGCAAGAGCATTTCCCGCATCCTCGAAGAGGGCGAGGAGTCCCAGACCTTCTACCGCGCCGACTGTTTCCGGATCCTCGGGGAATGGCTCGCTATCATGAATGGGGGTACCGGGCTTTCGGCCGGAGAGTTGCTCGCGGCGAGCGCCCGCGTGGACCCGGAACTCGCCGTCTACCTGCGGGAGGCCGGATTCGCCCAAGTCTGGGAGCGTTTGCAGGAGAACTCTGGCTCTCCTGAGCGCCTCACGGTCGCCTTCCACGGCTGGTTCGACGCGCTGAAAACCGTCCGTCTCATCCACCACCTGTCGCTATCTTACCCGAGGTGCCGGGCCGACCAGTCGCTCCCGGAGCTGTTCCGGTTCTGCGGGGTGCCCCGCGCGCTTGGGGAATGGCCCCAGCTCCAGGAGCTGCGCAGGATTCAGAACGGCGCCATATAAGTAATTGACGTAATCGGTCGGGTATGCTACCACAAATGCTCAAGTTCCCGTGGTGCGGGCGGCTTCGCGAACAAAAACCAGGGAGGTACCGATGTTTGCAAGGATACGTTCGGACATACAGGCGGTCTTCGACAGGGATCCGGCGGCCAGGAGCACCCTTGAGGTGATCTTCTGCTATCCGGGGCTGCACGCGATCTGGTTTCACAGGATTTCGCACTGGCTCTGGAAAAAGGAACTCTGGTTTCTGGGACGCCTCGTCTCGCACCTGGCCCGCTTCCTGACCGGTGTCGAGATACATCCGGGCGCGACCATCGGGAAGGGGTTCTTCATCGACCACGGCATGGGGGTGGTGATCGGGGAGACCGCCGAAATCGGGAATAACGTCACCCTGTACCACGGTGTGACCCTGGGCGGCGTGAGCTGGGAGAAGGTAAAACGACACCCGACCCTCGAGGACAACGTGGTGATCGGCTCCGGAGCCAAGATCCTCGGCCCCTTCACGGTGGGAAAAGACAGCAAGGTCGGCTCCAACTCGGTGGTGGTCAAAGAGGTCCCGCCCAATTCCACCGTGGTCGGTATCCCCGGGCGCGTGGTGATGGCGACCGAAAAGCCTCAGGAGCGCATGGACCTGGAGCACGGCAAGATGCCGGACCCGGAAGCCAAGGCGATTTCCTGCCTCTTCGACCAGATCCGCGAACTGGAGAGGAAATACAACGCGCTGGCGGCCGAGCACGAACTGCTGAAAAAACGGATCGGCTAGCTACTCCCCCGCCAAGGAGCCACACCCAACCAGACCATGACAAAAAGCATCGCCATCACCACCCTCGGCTGCAAGATAAACCAGTTCGAATCGGCCGCCATGACCGAGACCCTGGAAGCTGACGGATTCCGCATCGTCCCCTTCTCGGGGATGGCGGACATCTACGTCATCAACAGCTGCACCGTGACGGCGAAAACGGACGCCGAGTCCCGCCGCCTGATCAGGCGCGCGGCACGCCTGAACCCGGAGGCGCGCGTCGTCGTTACCGGCTGCTACGCCCAGATGGCGGGTAAAGAGCTTTTGCAGATGCCCGGGGTGAGCCTGATCCTCGGCAACAGCGAGAAACGGGACATAGCGGGTTTTCTCAGGGGGATGGGCGACCAGCCGGCGGCGTTCGTCGCCGACATCTCGCTGGCCAAATCGGGTGACAGCGCGCCGCTCGAGAGTTTCGCCGAGCACACCAGGGCCTTTCTCCAGGTGCAAAACGGTTGCGACGCCCGCTGCGCCTACTGCATCGTACCGTTTGCCCGGGGCTCCAGCAGGAGCGTCGCTCCCGAGGAGGCGCTGGAGGGGATGGCCTCCTTCACGGCGAAGGGGTTCAAGGAGATCGTACTGACCGGGATCCACCTCGGCGGCTACGGCCTGGACCTCACCCCGGCGACCGACCTTCTGAGCCTCCTCAGACAGACCGAGGAGCGAGGCCTGGTCAAGAGACTGAGGATCGGGTCCGTGGAACCGACTGAGGTTTCTCCGGAACTGGTCGCTTTCCTCGCCGCATCCGAAACCGTCTGCCCCCACCTGCACCTGCCGCTGCAAAGCGGCAGCGACGGCGTGCTCTCCCGCATGAACCGCGGCTACACGACCGCGCTCTACCGCGAGGTGGTTCGCTCACTCGCCCGCGCCATCCCCGGCATCTGCCTCGGCACGGACCTGATAGCCGGTTTTCCGGGAGAGTCCGACCAGGAGTTCGCCGAGACCTACCGGTTCGTCGAGGAACTCCCCCTGGCATACCTGCATGTCTTTCCGTTCTCGCCGCGCCCGGGTACCCCGGCCGCGACCATGACACCACAGCTGCACTCGCGGGTGATCAAGGAGCGGGCCGAGGCGTTGCGAACCCTGTCGGAACAAAAGAAAAGCGCCTACGCTGCTGGATATGTCGGGAGGGAACTGCAGGTACTGGTGCAGCGGGATGCGGGGGGAAGGAAGGGACTTTCCAGAAACTACCTCCCGGTGCTGATCGAGGGGTGCGACGGGCTCTTCAACAGCGAGGTGAGAGTTCTGATCACCGGCTCGGATGGCGGGGAGCTGGTCGGAAAACTGGCGCGGGGGAAGGACTAGACCGTAAAGGTGAAGGTAGCGCCCTTGCCGGGCACCGCTTCCGCGCGGATCTTTCCTCCGTGGCGGTGAATGATCTTTCTGACTATGGCGAGTCCCACGCCCCTCCCAGGGAACTCCTCCGCAGCGTGCAGCCTTTGAAAGGGGGCGAACAGCTTGTCGGCGTAGGCCATGTCGAAACCGGCGCCGTTGTCCCTGACCGCGAAGGCGGAACTCCCCTCCCACTCGGTCGGATAGAATTCGATCAGTGCCTCGTTATTACGCGCGCTGAACTTCCAGGCGTTGCCGATCAGGTTTTCCAGCACTATCCTCAGCAGCTTGGCATCCCCGCTTACCGTCATCCCTTCGGCGATCCGAAAAAACACCGTGCGATCCGGCTCTGCCAGTGCCAGTTCCGCCGCGACCTCCTGAGCCAGGGCGCTCAGATCCACGCTCTCCCTGAGGAACTTGCCGCGGGCGGAGCGGGACAGCTCAAGGATGCCGTCCATCATGTCCAGCATACGCCGGCTCGATTTCCTGATCCTGTCCAGATACTCCTTGCCAGTCGTGTTCAGTTTCACGGCATACTCGTCGAGAAGCGCCTGGCTGAAACCGTCCATGTGTCGAAGAGGCGCACGCAGATCGTGGGAAACGGAATAGCTGAGCATCTCCAGTTCGCGGTTAGCCGCCTCCAGCTGCGTGGTCCGCTCCACCACCCGCCGCTCCAGCTCCCCGTTCAACCTGAGCAGCCTTTCGTTCGCCTCGGAGAACTCCCTCACCTTCTCCTCAAGCTTCCCCACCACCACCTGGCTGTAGTTTCTGAGGAACTCCTCCTCCTGCCACCCCTTGATCGCTGCATCCCCCTCCCCCGCCGAGCCGGCCGCCATGACCCTCCCGACCTCCTCCCAGAGTTCATCGGGGTTCTTGGTCTTTTCGATGAAGGCCCGGGCGCCGAGGGAATGTGCCAGCTCCTTCTCCTTGCTCCCGGTATACACCGCCGAGTAGAAGAGAAACGGCACACCCTTAAACTCCGGGAGCTTCTTCAGTTCGTGGAGGAACTGAAAGCCGTCCATGATCGGCATAAGGCAGTCGGAGATGATCAAATCCGGTTTTTCCGCAGTCGCTATTTCCAGACCTTGGCGGCCGTTGCCGGCCTCAACCACCTGGCAGTCGTGCCACTCGAAGTTGTAGCGAATGAGCTTGCGTTCGCTACGGGAATCGTCCACGACGAGTACCTTCATGATAACCTCCCGACACCTGCGATGGTTTTTTCCAGAAAAAGAGCGACTAAACCGCGTTACGCGGACTTCCTGCCGCTCCCCCAGCCTGATCCGCCGCCCCAGAACCATAACGGCGGGAGGCCCCGGAAGCATCTGATGGGTAATCGCAGCGGCAAAACCTTTCAGCAGATAGGGACCAGTGGAAAGAAGACGAAGAGCGCAGTTGTTCATAAATTAAAACTAATAAATAATATCAACGGAGGTTTATTTTGCAAGATTAAAGACAGGCAGGATCCGCAATTGAGGGCACGGGAAGACCCTGGTTAGCGACGAGAGGCGCGCAAACGGAGAGCGGAGCGGCACAGAAAGAGCCCCGAAGCGGATGCCCCGGGGCTCATGTGGAAGATTTTGGTCTTAGCTTTGCGATTAACGGTCAGCCACGAAGTTGGCCCAGTAAATCCGCGGCGCGCTTCACATCGGCCAAATCCTTGAACTCCCGGTAACCGTCGATGCCGTCGGGGTCGAGGCCGCGGTAGAAACGGGGCCGCTTGGCCTTGAGCCCAGCGAGCAGTCTTCCGGAAGGGTAGTCCACGGTTTCGGTGGCCTGTGCGGCGAACTTCAGTTCCAGCACGATGCTGAAGCCGAGTTGGAACAACCTCTTCATCTGCTCGCCGGACAGCAGCGTCGCGGCTTTTTTTTGGTCCCCGCCGCTTAGCTGTTCCAGGGCGATGTTCAGGTAGCCGCAGACGCGCTGCAGAACTCCAGTCATGTTCTCCAACTCGGCAAACGCTCCCCCCTCGGCCACCAGTGCGCTGTTCACCAGGTAGTTCAGTTCCTGCATGAGCGTTTCCGAGTCGGCGAGGGCGAGAGCCCTGAAAAGGAGGGTGTCCTCGTCGGCATGGATCGGAATCAGGCCGCCGCACTCCCCAGCCGGGCGGAGTTCCTTGTCGCCGTACAGTTCGAAGGAAGCGGGATTGACGCGCGCATAGATGGAGAGCGCCTCGTCCAATGGCGGAAAGCCTAGGTCCTCGAGTCGGCCGGTCCGGAACTTCTGACACTCTTCCTCAAGTTCCAGGTCCAGGTCACCCTTGATCCCCTCCATGAGGGCGGTGTAGAGCGGGTTGTCCAGCTTGATGAGCATCGACAGGAAGGAGCCGATCAACTGACTCTGCTTGGGGTCCTTGAACGAGAGCATGAAAACTCCGTCCAAGGTGAGGTCATAATCCCCGAAACGCTCCTCGTCATCGGACAAGTCGCCGATGCCGCCGACGACGGTCAACTCCCGACTCAGGAACATAAGCCAGAATTCGAAATCGAGATATTTCAGGAGTTCGTGAACGCGCGGCTCTCCACCCTCCATGAAGTAGGAGAGCCAGCGGCACGCCTTCTCATCGGAAAAAGTCCAGCCATCCCAAAGCTCCATATCAAGAATGAATAGGCACTGCCTGGCGGAGGCGATCTGCAGCAGTTCCAGCGCGTCGGTCTCACCGATTTCCTTGAGAAGCCAGAAGAACTCCTGGGGCTCCATGGCTGCGGCAAGCCTCCTGCCGTCGGGGTCAGAGAGGATCAGGTCCATGCGCTGCTTGGCCCCGAGCGTCCTTAGATAGGAGTTTTTTTGGGCGATAGGGAGCGCCGCGAACTCGCCTTCCGAAAGTTTCGATGTCACGGCTATTTTGTTGTCAACAGTAGTCAAATTTCACCTCGGTGGAGCTGTTCAAAGTTCAAAGTTGGTTTTCGTTGTCAATTGTCAATTATCAATTGTCAATTGCTTTCTTGTATCCACAGCTGCGGTGCAACCATTTCAGTTCCTTTACCAACTCCGGGGTTAGCTGCACGCACTCCGGAAATATCTTGAAACGATTTTCATAAATCTTGCATTGTCTTGTCACGATATCAAGGTAGCGGCAAGGGGTCGAGGTGAACAGAATCCTGCCGTCCTCATTCTCTATTTTTTCAAAGCAGCAGAGCCCGCACTGCTCGCAAATCCCTTCCCACTTATCTTTATCGAATTCTCCATCGGGCATTATTCTCTCCTGAAGTCAGTTCAAAGTTCAAAGTTCAAAGTTCAAAGTTCAAAGTTCTGAACCTTAAAGCTGGTAAGTTATCAATCATTCTGTTTCCGATCGTCCCCGTCCAGCGGGACGTCAAAATTCCCATTGCTGCCGGAGAATCTGACCAGATCCTGATGTATCTCCACCACTTTGAATCCATCCACCGTGCCGCCCTGCAGGACCGCGCGGCCGTTTACCACGGCAAAACTCGAGCCGCCGTTATTCTGCCAGGCGATCCCCGTCACTCTTAACTCAGGTCGCGCCGGCGCCGGCATGGCGGCGGATGGGGGCGTGGAGACGGGCGTTTCCCGAGCAGGCGTTGATTGCACCGGGGAGCGCCGCACCGAAGCGGAATGCGACGCTTTGACCTTAGCGGCGCGGACGGCTTTATCAGGAGCAATCGCTGGCGTGATTATCCTCTGGGTCGGCAAGACGGAAGCCCTGGCCGGTTCGCTCGGAGGTGTATATTCCGGCTTTGCTTCCGGCGCTTCGATCACCTGGTTTAGCGGCGCGACAAGGGCGGAAACGGGCTTCGCCGCAACTGGTGTCACCGGCGTGATCGGCGCTGAACTGGAAAAACCGCCCATGGCAGCGAAAGTGACCAAAGCCGCGCATGCTGCTCCGCAGAGCACGGCAACGGGCATGATCCAGACGGGCCGGCGTTTTCGCGCCCTGATAAGTCCGCTCTCCGCTCCGTTACGCCGTATGCTGTGCGACTCCTCCGCCTTCTCCAGCGCCTTCAGTATGGAACTCATAGCACTCCTTAAGGCTTCCAGTTTCGCCCGCTAATTTTCTAGGCGGAGCCAGTCCAACTTTTCACGGTCTTCGGCGCGAAAGTCCGCCAAAGAGACGCGCAAAAAAACCGGCGCCTTTTCCATACGGGGCACGGCCGAGCAATTCCTTAACCGCCTGTGCTGCCATCCTGCCGGAAATCACCCGGTCTTCTTCCGTGAACCCTATCAGCAGCGCCCGGTCGCAGACGATATTGACCAGCCTCGGAACGCCGCCAGAATAGCGGAAGATCCGCTTCAGCGCGGCCGTGGAGAACTCCGCGGCCCGAAACCGTCCGGCGAGTTCCATCCTGTGTTCTATGTAGCGCCGCGTGCTGTCATACCCCATCGGGAGCAGATGGTAACGCACCGTGATCCGCTGGTTGAGCTGCCGCAGTTCCTCCCGGGCCAGTATGCTGAGAAGCTCGGGCTGCCCGGACAGGACAATCTGGATCAGCTTGTCCGTCTCGGTCTCCAGGTTCGAGATGAGGCGGATCTGTTCCAGCACCTCCGAAGGGAGGTTCTGCGCCTCGTCCATGACGAGGACAACTCTCCGCCCGGCCGCCTTCTGCTCCAGCAGAAAGCCGTTCAGCCCCTGCAGCAGTTCCATCCGGCCGCAGTTCTCCCAAGGGAGGCCGAACTCCCGGTTGACGCTGGTCAAAAGCTCCAGGGAGGAGAGGCAGGGGTTGAAGATGAGAGCAGTCCTATGCCCCTCGGCATCCAGGCGGTTCAGGAAAGTGCGCAGCAGCGTGGTCTTTCCGGTGCCAACCTCGCCGGTCAACTCGATGAAGCCGGCGCGGCTCTCCACAGCATAAATGAGGTGCGCGAACGCCTCCCGGTGCTGGGCGCTCATGAAAAGAAAGCGGGGGTTCGGGGTAATGGTAAAGGGGCTTTCCCGAAAGCCGTAAAATGTGCAGTACATGGCGGGTATGCGTCCTTAGGCAGGCCTTCCGTATCCGAATAGGGAATATAGCGCGAATCCGGGGAGAAATAAAGGGGAAAGGAGGAAACCTAGGAGGGGTCGTGATCTGACTTCCGCCAAGAGGCCAGGGCGCCAAGACCCAAAGTAAGGCCAAAACACTCACGCGCTACTCTTTCGAGGCAGCGTCGCACAATATTCCTGATTGAAGTTCGAACGTTATCAGGCAGCCGAACCCTCTTTCGGGATCACTACGCGCAGGCTCCTGACAAAGGCGAGTTTCTGGGGAGGGAACAGGTCGGGTCTTACCCTCTGGAAGGCGAGCGGAGGAGCAACCTCGAAGTGATAACGCGGCATGAACTCGGGCACGATGCTCCGTAGTGACGCCAGAATTCCGGCAATGTCGGTGGCCCGGGCGATGTCGAAAAGAGCGTCAAGATCCTCGGCGATCCGCTTCAGATCGGTCTCCACCGGCGCCATGACGCGGATCTTCTTGTGAGTCGTCGGCTTGACCCCCTCCCCGTCGATGAGGAGCTCCTCAAAAAGCTTCTCGCCGGGCTTGAGGCCGGTGAACTGTATGTCGATCTCCTTGTACGGAACCAGCCCGGAAAGCCTGATCAGTTCCTCAGCCAGCGACAGGATCCGGACCGGCTCGCCCATGTCCAGCACGAAGATTTCCCCACCCTTGCCGATGCAACCGGCCTGCATAACCAACTGCGCGGCCTCGGGGATGGTCATGAAATAGCGGACCACGTCCCTGTCCGTCACCGTGACCGGCCCCCCCTTACGAATCTGATCCTTGAAGAGCGGGATGACGCTGCCGTTACTGCCGAGCACGTTGCCAAAGCGCACCGTGGTGAACTGGGTCTTGCTCCCTGCCGCCAGCGCCTGCACGTAGATCTCGGCGCTCCTCTTGGTCGCCCCCATCACGTTGGTCGGGTTCACCGCCTTGTCCGTTGAGACCATAACGAAGTTGTGCACCTTGAATTTGTGCGCCGCGTCCGCGACGTTGCGGCTCCCCAAGACGTTGTTCAGGACCGCCTCCGCCGGGTTGTACTCCATCATGGCGACATGCTTGTAGGCCGCCGCGTGGAACACGACCTCGGGGCAGAACTCGTCGAACACGGTCTCCACGCGGTCGAGGTTCTTGACATCGCCCACCATCGGGATGATGCGCAAATTCGGAAAAGCCGCGGCAAGTTCCTTCTCGATGTAGAAAAGCGGAGTTTCCGCGTTGTCGAAAAGGACGATCTTCGAGGGATTGAAGAGAGCCACCTGCCGGCAGATCTCGCTCCCGATGCTCCCGGCGGCACCCGTCACCAGCACCCGCTTATTGGTGAGATAGTTGCGGATCGCGGTCTGGTCGAGCACCACCGCTTCGCGACCCAAGAGATCCTCTATCTCCACATCCTTTATCTGGGAAAATGAGACCTTGCCGTCTATCATGGCGGTAATCCCCGGCAGCGTCTTGAAGCGCGCCTTGGTCCGCTCGCAACTGGCGAGCACCCGACGCATGAGCGCCCCGTCTCCAGAGGGGATGGCGAAGATGACCTCTTCTATCTGGTGTTTTCTCACCAGGGCCCGGAGGTGGTTGGTGCCGCCCAGCACACGGACCCCGGAGAGACGCAGGCCCCGCTTGCCCAGGTTGTCGTCGACAAACCCGACCACGTTGTAGGGGGAGTTGCTCTGTTTCCTGATCTCCTTCAAGAGGAGGTTTCCGGCCGAACCGGCGCCGATGATGAGCGTTCGTTTGCCCTTGCGCACCGACGGGATGAACTTGGTTTCCCGGTACACCCTCCAGACCAGCCGGCTCGCGGCGACAAGGGCGAAGAGGAAGAACCAGTCCAGGAGGTAGATGGAACGGGGCAGCGCGAAAGAGCCTTTGATGAAAACGAGCAGAAACGCCGTAACCATGGAGGAGCAGGTGACCACCTTGAAGATCTCGTAGGCGTCCTGCAGGGAGGCGTAACGCCAGATGCTCCGGTACATGCCGGAAGCGACGAACAGTATCGGCTTGGCGATGAGGACTACGGCAAGGCCTTGAAACAGTATGTTCATTTCATCGGCGGGGATCTGGAAATCGAAGCGGAGCAGAAAAGAGAAGTAGAGCGAGACAGCTATCAATGCGACGTCTACGAAGAAAACGATGACCCTTCTGGCACGAAACATACCACCCCCAAACAAATCCATAAAATCAAAAAAAACAAGATGGCGGCCAGCGCAATCATGCGACAATTCTAATCGACAGAGAGTACAGCATATGATGGTAAAAAGCAAATGCTAAACTGCTTTTTTTAACAGCCGCACCTACCCTAACTCGCGGCACCGGCAAAGGAACGACCCTATCCGGAGAACCGAAAATGATGATTTTGCCGACAACCATCAGCTCACGAAACCAGAACTCCGAATTCTCTTTGCGTCTTATCGTCATTGCCTGAGCAAATCTTTAATCCAATGTTCAGCGCCTGTTCGCCAAGTTCAGTTAGGACGCAAAGACACAAAAATAACTGCCACCATCCTTGCTCCCGATGCATCTGGCCAGCGACTGAATCCTATCAGGCGGCAGCGACTCCTCAGACTATCCAAGACCAAAGTCATGAAAGTAGTACGATCCGGACAACTATTGCTGGTATCAGTGGGAGCCACTCACTGGGCGTTTTTGTAGTTCTCGTGTCCGGCCGGAATCCGGAAGTATCACTGTTGTGGATTTTCCGGAACTTGGCGTATAATGCAACGACGCAACTCATCGAGTGCAGCAGTCACTACCGCGAGGAACCATGATGACAGCAGAAGCCGAACAGCAGCCTATCCTGATCGCCGGAGCCACCGGATATATCGGCGCACGTCTCATACCCCGGCTGCTGCAGGCGGGCTACCGGGTCAGGGCACTGGCCCGGACTCCCGGCAAGATCGAGGGAAGAGCGTGGAGCGGTCACCCGAACCTGGAGATCGTGAAAGGCGACGTGCTCGACCTGGACTCCCTCACTGCTGCGTGCCGCGGTTGCCAGGCGGCGTATTACCTGGTCCACTCCATGAACCACATAAGCGATGACTTCGCCAGCACAGACCGGGCGGCAGCCGTGAACATGGCCTTGGCTGCGAAAACCTGCGGTCTGGAACGGATCATCTACCTGGGTGGTCTGGGCGAGTCCAGCGAAGTATTGAGTGAGCACCTGAGCTCAAGGACAGAGGTGGCGGAGATCCTTAAAAGCGGCAAGGTTCCCGTCACCGTGCTGCGGGCCGCCATGATAATCGGCTCGGGAAGCGCCTCGTTCGAGATATTGCGCTACCTAGTGGAAAGACTCCCCATCCTCGTCACCCCACGCTGGGTGGACGTTCCCTGCCAGCCTATCGGCGTGCGAAACGTCCTTCACTATCTCATCGGCTGCCTTGAGTGCGACGCGACGATCGGCAAGACCTTCGACATTGGTCAGGACCAGGTAGTCACCTACCGGCAACTTATGGAAATCTTCGCCGAGGAGGCCGGGCTTCCGAAACGTATCATCATCGCGATACCGCTGCTGACCCCCCGCATGAGTTCGCTCTGGATACACCTTTTGACGCCGGTGCCAGCCGTCCTGGCCAGGCCACTTGCCGAAGGACTGCGCAACAAGGTAGTCTGCCGCGAGGCGAGCATCCGCGATCTCATCCCGCAAGAACTCTTTGACTGCCGCCTGGCCATAAAACTCGCGCAGGAGCGGGTCAGAGAGCACCAGGTGGAAAGCTCCTGGATCGATGCCGGGGTGATTCCTCCCGCCGAGTGGAGCACCCCCGGCGACCCGGACTGGACAGGAGGCACCCTTTACAACGATTCGCGACAGATACTGCTGGCGGCAAAACCCGAGGAGGTCTGGAGGGCGGTGGTAAGTATCGGCGGGGAAGCCGGCTGGTATTACGGAGACTGGCTCTGGAAATTGCGCGGTTTCATGGACCAACTCGCCGGAGGAGTCGGTCTGCACCGGGGACGTCGCTGCCCCCTGGAGATTTCCCCGGGCGAGGCGCTCGATTTCTGGCGAGTGGCCCAGGTTAGCAAGCATGAAAGGCTCCTCCTGGTGGCCGAGATGAAGCTTCCCGGGGAGGCCACCCTTGAATTCCGTTTGGAGGAAATCGCCCCGGGCCAAACCCTCCTGAAGCAGATCGCCTGCTTTCTTCCGCGAGGTCTGCCGGGGCTCGTATACTGGTATGCTGTCACCCCTTTTCATAATTTCATATTCGACGGCATGCTGAGGGGGTTCGCCAAGGTCAGTTCCAAAGCGATCATTCGCGGCCCAGAGCGCATGCCTTAGGCGAGGCGGCGGTCCGAAAGCCAGGAAGGATTCGAATCAAGGTCAAAATTCAATTTAGCCCTTGTTGTATGCAAACTAACAGTCTCTCGAAAAGGCCCGTACCTAAGCTCCCCACAGCTAAAGGTGCGGGCTTTTTTTACAGATCAACATTTTCCATGGCAAGCGAAATCGGCCAGGGTTACACGCACTGGGACAAGTGGGCTAATTTCGGAACCATCCCCTGTATCTCGGGTATTTCATGGGATTCATACCTCTGAGAGCGCAAGAGACTGAGGTTATTTCATTGCAACCTGCCATAAATACCGGGCGGCAAACAGGAGGCGAGACAGGTACCAGTACGTCGGTGATCCAGCGGCCCAGTTAACTGGCATAACATCCTAAACTGCAATTCGAATGTAAGGCTACCGACGCTCGCCCCAGTAACTCCCGTCACATATGACAGTTACGTCAAACCTGACGGGTTCAATTGACGGCTTGCTTTCACCCCTCCCTCTCTCTTTCCATTTTCCAACGCATAATCAAACCATTACAGTGACAGTACCCGCAGAAATTAACTGGCACGCAAGTTGCGATGTAGCTTCCCGATGAACATGAGAGAGGTAGTGCTTACGGAATACTTGAGAATTGATTATTTGACGAGGGGATTAGCGTGACATTTTGCATGGAAGGCGCAGTCGCACATCTGCAGGGGGATTTGACCAACTCAGGAATGACTCAAAGCAGTATCGCGGCAATGGAGGTTTCCTTGCGGCAGATAGAAACCTGCGGGGAGAAGAACGTCAGCGTCGATTGCGGGAAAATCCGCGCCGCCGACAGAAGTGGACTGCAGATGCTTTATGTATGGATGCAGTGTGCCAGATTCAGGGGAGTGGAGTCGGAGCTGATCCAGCTTTCCAGCAGTCTGCAGCAGGCCATGCTGGGAATGGGGCTTGTGCACTGCTTTGTCAGCGACGGCGCCAATCCTTGAATTCAGGATGGAATAGACGCCGTTTTCGGTTCGCGGGAAAACCATTTCCGGGCGGAATATGCTAAATTATCTGATAAAATATAAACAGTGAGCCTCATCTCACGGATATTCTGAGGGGTAAGCTATGGGTAAACGGAAAAGATAATTCCAAGCGTTGATTGGTCTCACACAGGTATCAATTCGAAGCAGATAGCTTGCAAGCTCGCTGCTAATTCCAGACGTTGCCCATAGTGAACGTCACATCGTCGTTTAAACCGGGTGTAAGGTTTCACACCTGGGATACTTCTTCACCAAGGGGGTTTAAAATGAACATGAAGCGTACCATTAAGATTTCAGGCTCTGTCATTTCGTTGCTGTCCATGAGCACCATGTTCGGATGTGCCAGCTATGAGGTGAATACAAAGCGTGGCGACATTCCGGGGTATTACATCCGCTCTGAGATGCAGGAAGCGGATCGTGCAATAGAAACCGCGCGCCAGGCCGGCAAAGACAAAACCTGCCCTGCTGAATTCAAGGAAGCCGAGGACGCCAAGAACAAGGCATACGACGTATTCAGGGCATGCCACACCGAGGAAGGCGCGGCGCTGGCAAAAGAGGCAACGGCAAAAGCCAACGCCCTCTGTCCTCCCCAAGCAGCCGTCAAGGAGGAAGTACAGCCCGCGGCGGAAGCTCCGCTCGAACCGATCCCGGTGGCCGAACCGACCCCTGAGAGGATGAAATACTGCATTTCCCTAGACATCGAGTACGACATCAACAAGGCGGAAATTCGCCCCCAGTATAATGATGAGGTGGCCAAGGTCGGCGACTTCATGAAAAAATACCCGTCCACCACCGCCGTTATCGAAGGGTATGCCGATGAGGTCGGCACTGTTGATTACAACTTGCAACTCTCCCAGAGACGCGCCGAGGGCGTGGTGAAATCACTGGTTGATAATTTCGGAATTGCTCCCGCTCGCCTATCCGCCAAGGGGTACGGAAAAGCCAAACCGGTCGCCGACAACGCCACCGACGTGGGTAGACAGAAGAACCGGCGCATCAACGCCATCATCGACTGCGCTCTTGATGTCAAGGAGATCGCTCTCCCCCCCGAGAAACTCTGCATGGTCCTGAAGGTTGAATTCGCCACCGGCAAGGCCGACATCGATTCCCGCTATGACAACGAAGTCAACAAGGTCGGCGAGTACATGAAGACCTACCCGACCACCACCGCCGTTATCGAGGGGCACACCGACAACATCGGCGGCGCAGAGTTCAACATGAAGCTCTCCCAGAAACGTGCCGAAAACGTGGTGAATTATCTGGTGGAAAAATTCGGAATAGAGCGTTCACGTCTTTCCGCCAAGGGGTACGGATTCACTCGGCGTATCGCTTATAACAACACACCCGAGGGGAGGCAGAAAAACCGGAGAATCAATGCCATCATCGATTGTGTAGTCACGAACTAGCCTCAACATTTTGTTTAGAAAGGGTGTGCTTCGGCACACCCTTTTTTTGTATCCGTAACGTTGGATCGGAACGACACGACGGCCCACCATATATGATTGTTATGTTAAACATGGCGGGGTGCATTGACGGTTATCCTTTTTTCCCCGACCCACCCTTTCCACTTTTCACCGTGCGATCAAACCGTTGCGCGGCTGGTATCAGCAGGGCTGTTCTGGCACGTTAGTTGTAATGTACCATCATGGCGGGACACGAGCACCCTGGAGTTCTTGCCGTGATTGCAGGCGCAGTATAACCGAAGCCAAAAAGGAGAGTTACCATGAAATCCAGCACGAAGGACCAGGCGGAAGGCACATTTCACGAACTGAAGGGCAAAGCCAAGGAACTCGCCGGAAAACTAACCGATAACCCTAAGTTGCAAGGAGAAGGTACCGGAGAAAAGCTGGCCGGTAAGATTCAGAAGAAAGTCGGTCAGGTCGAGCAGGTTTTGGAGAAATAGCGAGAGCGGCGTGTCATGCGCCTGCGTTCACTGGGTTTCCGACCGCGGGTGCATGACACGCCAGATACAGGGCCTTGAAAGGTCTTACGTCATCAGACTAAAAAGTCCCAACTATCTAAATACGCTGAAACGTGCCGGAAATGGTTTGTGGGGCACGGGTAATTCCCGAAGCGTGTGGGCCGAGGTTACGCAAAATGAAAAAGAACCAGTCAGTCCAAGCCGCCGAGTTGCGCCGCCGCGCAGAAGAACAACTGAGGGCAAAGGAGCCTGAAGCGGGCCTCCCCCGGACTGAGCATGAGACGCAGCGACTGCTTCACGAACTGCAGGTCCACCAGATCGAGCTGGAGATGCAGAACGCGGAAATGTGCCAGGCGAGGGACGAGGTGGAAACGGCTCTGGGGAAATACAGCGATCTCTACGATTTCGCCCCGGTCGGCTACCTGACCCTCGACCGTAACGGGACCATCCGCGCCGTGAATCTCACCGGCGCCACTCTCCTCGACATGGAACGCTCCCGGCTACTCGGCCGTCGCTTCGGGCAGTTCGTCGCGCCTGAGGCCCGCCCCGCCTTCACCGATTTCCTCGGGAGGGTCTTTACCGGCTCATCCAAGGTCGCCTGCGAGGTGGCGCTTCTAAGGGGTGAAAAATACCCATTCTTTGCTCAGATCGAAACCGTGACCGCGGCTTCCGGCGAGGAGTGTCGCGCCGCGATAATCGACATTTCAAAGCGCAGGGAGTTGGAAACTAAACTCGGAATCATGCACACCGACATGGTCGCCCGCGCTGGCGAACTCGCTGACGCCAACATTGAACTGGAGGCGTTCAACTACACTGTTTCCCATGACCTGTGCAATCCGTTGACGGCCATCAACAGTTATTGCCAGGTACTCACGGAACTTTGCGGCGACCGACTCGATGAGCAGTCCAAGGGCTACGTCGGGGAAATCTATGAAGGCACACTGCGCATGAAACAGCTCATCGCTTCCCTGCTCGATTTCTCGCGCGTCACGCGCGTCGAAATACGACGGGAAAAATGTGATTTGAGCGCAATGGCAAAAATAGCGGCCGCGGAACTGAGACTGGCAGCGCCAAGGAACCGGGTCACCTTCCGGATCGCCGAAGGGATAACAGGCCGCGTTGATGCCGGTCTCTGGCGCATCGTACTGAACAACCTCATCGGCAACGCCTGGAAGTATACGGCGGATAGAGAGGGTACCGTCATCGAGTTCGGCGTGGCGGAGCTTTCAGGGGAACCGGTCTATTTCGTCCGGGACAACGGACCGGGCTTCGACATGGCGCATGCCTCAAAACTATTCATTCCATTCCAGCGCATCCCCGGAATAGACGCCGAGGGGCACGGCATCGGACTAGCCACGGTGCAACGGATCGTCGGGCGCCATGGTGGCCGGGTCTGGGCCGAGAGTGCGCCGGGCGAGGGAGCGACGTTCTACCTCACCTTAGAGTAAATCCCGGGTATCGGCCCCTCGCTTTTTCGACGGGATCATGGAATTTCGGCTGTCATAATCCGCTGTTTATTCCCTCCTGGTTCCAAAGCTTCCCGCCAGCCCAATCATTTCAGCCAATATTCTCCGTTTGCATATTAACGTCACTCCCTTATAATGAGTAGCCTGATTGAGCCCCCAATCGGCGTTTTACACCCGAAATCAGGCCTCCTCACCCACGTTTTGAGAAGGACGTAACCATGAAGATACTGCTCCTGGCCATGCCCGACGCGGCAAACAACTTCCACCGGATAATCAAGGTGCCAAACCTCGGTCTCTGCTCCATCGCCGCGCATCTCACGGACCACGATGTCAGAATCGCCGACCTGGTGCTGGTCCATAGGAATATCCGCTCCTGGCTGAGGGAATTATTGGCGGAATTCCGACCCGAACTGATAGGCGTCAGCAGCATGAGTTTCCAGTACCAAAGCGCCCTGGAAGTGATGTCGATCTGCCGCGAGTTCGCACCGGGGGCGTCCATCGTTCTGGGTGGCTACCATGCAAGCCTGGCCTACCGGGGGCTGACTGAAGGAAGCGAGCTGCCGTTCGATTTTCTGGTCAGGGGAGAAGGGGAACAGGCGTTACCTGCCCTGGTAGAAGCCCTGGAAGGTACACGGGAATTGGCAACCGTGCCGGGATTATCCTTTTTCCGCGACGGGGCCCTCACTCACAACCCGCCGGGCGAACTACTGGATGTTCAGCGTTTGCCGCTGCCGAACCGAAACGCCCGCGTTCTTGATAACTTCAGCTACTTCAACCGGAAGATGGACTGTGTGGAAACGTCGCGCGGTTGCACCATGCCCTGCACCTTTTGCTCCATCACGGGAATGTATGGCTCAAACTTTCGCTGCTTTACCATCGACCGGGTAATCGCAGACCTGACGGAGTTGCAAAGGCGTGGGACGGAAACGGTGCTGCTGGTGGACGACAATATCACCCTGGACGCCACCCGCTTCAGGAAGCTCGCGGAAGCCATCGTCGGAAATGGCCTGAACTGCATGGAATACCTGGTTCAGGCTTCGGTTGCCGGCATCGTGGCCGATCCGGAATTGATCCCGTCGCTTGCGCGCGCCAACTTCAGCATGGTTTTCCTCGGGATAGAGGCAGTTCAGACCAAGAACCTGCAGTTTTTCCAAAAAGGAGACATCCGGGAGAAAACTGAGCTGGCGGTGGGCATGTTGCGCAAGCACGGAATCGGCGTCATGGGGGGCTTTATCGTCGGCAATCCCGACGACGACCGCGAGGATATCCGGGAGGTTTTTCGTGCCGCGAGAAGGCTCCGAATCGACCTCCCCTATGTCCAATGCGTCACCCCCTATCCGGGGACCCGGATTCGCGAAGAGTTGCTCCAAGCCGGCCTCGTCACCAACCCCGACGACCTGAGCAGATATACCGGCTTTATTTGCAATGTAAGAACCCGCCATCTGACCAACAAACAGCTCAATCGCATCATGAATTGGGAGAACATCAAGATTTTTTTCAGCCCGGCACTGTTCAAGGGGAACTATTTTGTCAGGAAAAAAGAGAAGGGAGTTCTGAAGGTTCTGCTGAACAACTTTGATTTTTTCAGAGGATGGTTTCTCGGGGACCAGTTCCGATCCCGCCATAGATTTTAGTCGAGTTTATAACAAAAACACAGCTAGCTGATCCAGTATGATGGCTGCGATTATGGTTCGCGATATCTTGCTCCAGCCTCCCGTCCCCGACGGCTTGGGGACGGGAGGCAAGACCTCAGGTTTTCCTCAGCAGGCAGGCATGGGCCGAGAGACCTGCCCCATAAGCGACCATGACGCACAACTCCCCCGCAGAGATGCCGTTTCGCAGCAACTCCTCCAGTACAAACCAGACCGTTGGCGACGACATGTTGCCGTATTGCGACAGGACGGCGCGCGTTGCCCGGAGCTTTTCCTCGGGGACCCCGATTTCATCCCGCACGGCGTTGATAATCTTCTCGCCGCCGGTGTGGAAAGCCCAATGCTTTATGTCGCCGGTTTGCAGCTCCTGGGACGAAAGCAGATCGGTCACCACCTCCGCCGCCGCCTTCCTGACCAGGTCCGGCAGTTTGGTGGAAAGCTGATTGTGAAGTTGCCCTTGTTTGTGAACGAAGCGGATGTCCTCCCGATTTTCCGGTACATAGCACCCGGCCGAGGAAACCAGTTCAAAGCCCACCGGTTTGTCCCAGAGCACGGCTGCCGCCGCGCCGTCGGCAAAAAGCGCGTTGGAAAGGATAAGGCTCAAATCGTTGTCCATCTGAAAGACCGTGCTGCAGATCTCCACCGATACGCTCACCACGATACCGCCGTGCGACTTGAGCAGCGATTCCCCCAACTGGAGATTGGGAATAGCACCTCCGCAGCCGCTGCCCACCAGGTCGTACACCCTGGTGCTGCGGGAGAGCCCCAGCCGCTCTAGGAGATAGGTCGATATGCCGGGGCAGATATACCCCGTGCAGGTGTTCACCACGAGACTCTTCACCTCCTGAATGCTCACCCCAGCCTGATCCAGCGCCTTGATGACGGCCTGCGCTGCGAGGTCGACGGATTTCTCCGTAAACCTTGCTATGCGCTGGTCCGGCGATTCCTCCACGACAGACGCCGGGTCATCCAGGGCGAAATGCCTTTTCTTGATGCTTGGATGGGAAAAAGTCGCCCGAATCAGCCCCATGCTCCGAGGGGTCAGCTTCCCCGTGTAGAGCTTTTTCATCAACTCCGCGGAGTAGGCTTGATCCGCGCTGTATGGTGGCACAACACAGGCGATTGAGGCGACGTAGGCACTGTTCTTCGGTCCGTCCTGGGTTGAATTCCGGTTGCTTGCTGTTTCCATTTTCTCACCTGTCCTCCCCGGAGAAAACCGGGACTAAATTGCTATTACTTTTCACGGGGCAAAAAACGTTAAGGTACCTGTGCTGGCCGCACCGCGTCCCTGAAGACGCGCTGCAGGCATTTATTCAAATGCGGGATCAGACCTCCATCCCTGCGAGCCTGAGCACCCGTCTGATGAGCCAGGTATGCCTCCAGTGCGGCGGGCGCAGGCCAAGTTTGGAGCCGATCCGGTTGATGGCCGGCAGGAAGGGGAGACTCAGGGTATCAATATTTATGAAGTTCATCCGTCTCTCCATGGCCTGCTTCAATTCCCGCTCGATCCAACGGGCATCCACCTCCGGTGAGAGATAAAACACCGGAGCAAGCATCTCTTCCGGGGTACGTGACAGCACCCCCTCCCCGCGCGCGATGGATTCCAGTTCGGTTCCCGGGTAGATGCGCAGTCCGGTATTAAAAAACGCCACGTCCTTGGGGCGGATATATTTTCCGGCGAATTCCAGCGTTTCCCGCACCGTTTCCCGTGTCTCGCCGGGCCCCCCGAACAGGAAGATCCAGGCGCAGGGAATCCGGTGCCGTCCCACCACCTCGGCGGCATGATGCACCTCGCGGCTGGTGAAACCTTTCTTAAGCCCCTTCAGCACCGGGTCGGAAGCGCTCTCAACGGTAATGCCCATGCCCACAAATCCAGCCCGCTCCATGGCCGTCACCAGGCTGTCGTCAAAATCCCGTGGGTTCAGTTCCAGGCACTGGAGCCGCGCCGTATGTTTGACCCGCGAAAGGGCCGCGCATACCGCCATGGCATGCTCCAGCGGCGCATTAAACACGCTGTCCACGAACTCGATATCCCGCAACCCCGAGGCGGCGAGTCGCGCCACGGCCTCGGCTATGCTTCCGGGTTCCTTCAGGCGGCAGCGGCTCCCCTCGATCTTCGGATAGGTGCAGTAGACGCAGTGGAACTGGCAACCGGTCTTGGTCTGGATCGGGACCGTTGCCATCTGGGAGCGATAGGCCCGGGTATCCAGCCACCGGTGATAGTCTGGCTCCGGGCAGGTTGCCGAAAACTCCGAAAGAGCGGCGGCGTCCCGGTGCAAGACTCCGTTTTCCATTGAGGCGACACCGGGCAGGTCGCTGAAAGGTTGCTGGTGCGAAATGCGCTCCAGAAGCCGCGGAAAGACCATTTCTCCGTCGCCGATTACCGCAATGCAGCCCGGCACCAGGCGCAGTATCTGCTCGGGCATGATCCCGAGCGCCGACCCTCCCAGGATTATGAGCGCAGAGGTCCTGGCGCTGATGGCATTCACTATACCTGGCAGGTCATCCAGGAAGGAAACCGGGTCACCCATGTCGACATTGTCTATGTTGCGGACCGAGAGGCCTACGACATCTGGCATAAAATCAGTCACGGCCGATTCGATATCGTATAGTGCATCCCGGCTGAACATCATGTCGAGGAGACGGACGGTGTGACCCGCACGTTCCGAAGCATGGGCGATGATACAGGCGCCGACAGGCATCACGGGCATGGGAAGTCTGTTTCGATTTGTACTGATGAGAAGTATTTTCATTGGCTGGGGATGAGTGTACCGCCTTGCAGCAACTTAGTCAAAGAGAGTCCTCTCTAGCCCGCCATGGCATAGTCAAAGACGATTGTTCTCTGAAGGGTATTTGCTCTGGCATAAACCTGACATATCTGTTTGGATCGAGGATACTGTCATTACTTGGCCAGGAATTCAGAGACAATGCTGATTATTTACAGCCTTAGAAGCTGATGCTTTACTACTACACCTTCGGTCCTTTATATTCTGGCAAGCTCTGAGATGTCGAAACTCGCCCTCCGGAAACCACAAATAACAGTTTCAAGATGGGCACAAAGTAGTATATTGGGTCTAGGTTGTATCATTTCATCAAAACAGTGATGGTGCACTAACATGAAAACATTGGCATGCTTCGCATTGATTCTGCTGACCGCTGCAAACGCCCTCGGAGCTGGAACAAGCGACATTCTGGGTGTCTGGAAAACCGAAATGAATGAGTCGAAGGTGGAAATTTTCCGTTGCGGGGAAAAGGTCTGCGGCAAAATCATCTGGTTGAAAAATCCGACCTATACCGACAGCGCTGAAGGAAAGATCGGCGCCCCGATAATCGACCGTAAAAACCCCGATCCGGCGCTGAAGAGCCGGCCGGTTCTCGGCCTGCGGATACTGGACGGATTCTCCGAGGTGGGAGACAACGTCTGGGGAAACGGGACCTGCTACGACCCCAAAAGCGGCAATACCTACCGGGGCAAGTTCCGTCTCGCCGCACCCGGCCGGTTGCTGCTGCGCGGTTATATCGGCATTCCCCTTTTCGGACGCTCCTCCGTCTGGATCCGTTAGCAAACGACTCCCTCCCAGAGTCCGGATCTGCCGCCGGTTTTGACCTATCCGACGTCCCTTCCCTTCATTGCCGCGGGCCTATGCACCAAGACGACCCTGGCCGGATAGGTCTCCTCGACCTGAATGACTTCACCCGGAAAATTGCCGCGCAGAAAATCCCGGAGCTCTTCGGGCAGGAAGCCTCTTCTGATGGACAACCGGCCGTCATAAAAATGGAAACTCCGCGGGGTAAACAGCCCGCTGAAAACAGTAAAACCGAGGTAAGCCCAATTCGATCTTTTAAGATCATTCATCACGAAAGCAAGCCGGGTCTGGGCCAGGATTCGCTCCAAGAACAGCTTCATCTCATCCCAGTCCAGATGATGCAGCAGGTGGTTGGAAAACACGAAATCAAAGGATCCCAACCAGCTTAAATCCAGCGCATTACCCTCAACGACGCGAATCTCGGAATAGTCCCGGATCGCCTGATAGGCGATGGGAAGGCTGCGTCGGTCATTGTCCAGCGCTGTGATGTTCAGTTTCAAACCCCGGCGCCGCGCTTCGCGGGCGGCCCAAATCGCGATATCGCAACCACCGGCCCCGACGTCCAGCATTGTGTAAATCCGTTCGGGGTTCTGTTCCATGATGGTGAAAAAATGCTTCCGAAGCAACCTTCCGCTCCCGCTGAACAGATAATTTATCAGTCTGAATTGCAGGATGGTGCGCCGGCACAGATTCAAGTCCGCATCCGGAAGTTCCAATTTCTCCTTGTCTGAAGTATTCCTCAGTCGCATGTCAGGAAAGAAGTAGTCCAGCATCAATAAATCGCCCCTATCTACTTGTCAGGAAATAACAGATTTGCTCATAGGTTCAGTTCTTTTTCGAAACTATCCCGGGAACTAGCGAGATTTCGGCAGGGGATCGATTGCATGCTGAATATCCGAGCCAGATAACGTCGCAGCGGAGTATGGAGAAAGAGCAAGGATGTCAGGTTACGGAGGGCCGACCAGGCATGCCCGCCGGAAGTACCGGCGAGCATCATGCATCGAGCGCGACGAAGAGCCGCGCCTGCGGCCTGTCTACGCACCCTGTTGTACAGCTCGCGGACAAGATCGTAGGGCGCTCGTTTTTCCAGCAGGATTTTTGTCAACCACGCCGCCAGTTCGGCATCGGCGAATCCCGTATTCATGTTCTGGCCGCCAATCGGAGACATCAGATGGGCGGCGTCTCCACACAGAAAAACCCGGCCTTCGCAGAAGCTTTTCGCCGTGAAGCGCTGCACGCCAAAACCGCTCTCCCAAGACTGAGGTACGCCATCGACATCGACGCCGGCGCGGCATAGCAGTGCCGAGGCGAGATAATCGCTGCTGTATTCCTTGATGAGGCGCGGCGTTCGTACCACAAAGCGCCTTCTTCCATCGGGCAGTGGAAAGGACTCGACTGAACCTCGCGGGGTAAAATAGAAACGGGCCGTATCCCCCCATCCGGTGCTATCCTGGTAATCGCCCATAAGAAAAGTGTACCGCTCCGGCTCACCCTCGAATGGGATCCCCAGACTCTCCCTGACAGCACTCTTGCCGCCATCGCAGGCCAGGAGATACTCTCCGGCATGGTGAAACTTGCAGGCATCGGGGAGATTTCCACTGACCCTGACTTGGCCTTTTTCCTCGGAACAATCAGTTACCCGATGACCGCGCAGGAACCGGATGGAGGGATCGGCAAGGACCGCCTGTTCAAGAAGCATTTCAGTCCTGTCTTGCGGAATCGACAAGACAAACGGGAATTTCCCCGGCAGCCCGGCGAAATCGAGCCTGCCCAGCCTCATGCTCCGTCCGTGAGCCTCGGAGACCCGTACCGTCACGCCCTGCTCGATGAAAATCTCGGCAAGTCCCAATCGGCCCAGTATATCCAGCGATGGCGGCGTTACCCCGATGGCGCGCGATTGGATGTGCCGCGCGGTGGACTGTTCGAGCAAAAGGACGCTCAAACCCTGCTGCGCCGAAAGGAGCGCCGCGAGCATCCCCACGGGCCCCGCCCCGACAACTATGATATCCGCATCAGCCACGGTTTCCCCTCGGACTGCCAGTTGCTTCAGGCGACAAAATATCCACCAAACAAGGTAACCGGAATCAAGCAAGGCAATAGAACACGGATACACATCTGATGTAACGGATTTACGCAGATTCAACAACCAAAAAGGTTAAACCCTGAGTTTTGTTTATATCCGCGTAAAACTGCTCAATCCGCGTCATCCGCGTTCTATTCGATTTTTTCACCTATCCTGATCGAGGATAATTCCGCAGCCTTTTGCTTGGCCAGGGTTTTGCGCACACGGGAAACCTGGTCCTGGCTGACCGTGGCAGCATGGTTGCCCCAGCTGGCGCGGACAAAGCTGAGCAGATCCGCCACCTCCTGATCGCTCAAACGCCACCCAAGCTCGGGCATGGCAAGCGCGGACGGCGCGCTCTGGGTTGAGGGCATGGCGGAACCGGCCAACACGATGTGAATCAGCGAGGTCGGGTCCTTAGCGTTGACCGCTTCGTTATGGACCAGATTCGGGAAGGTCCGGCTGGCGCCGGACCCATCCGAATGATGACAGGCGTTGCAGTTGTCGAGATATAGACCCGATCCCGGTTCCCCGGTTTCACCTGCGCGCAGCGCCCGCGTCGCCTGAGAGCTGTCATCAGCTAGCGGCGCCGCATCGGCATTCCCCTCCCCCACTTTTTCGTAGGCAGGCAACGACTTGAGGTATTCGGCGATCGCCATCAGATCCTGATCGGTCAGAAACTGGGTGCTATTCCCAACCACCTCCGACATGACACCGAGCGCCGCGACGCGCGCGGTGCGGCCGGTTTTGAGAAATTCGACGATCTCCGATTTCGAGAAGGCTTGCAGTCCGGTTCCAGGGTCCCCGGTCAGGGCAGATGCATGCCAGTTGTCCAGCGTGGCTCCCGCGAGGTAGCGCCTGCCGCCTTGTCCATCCCCCGTTTTCATCTGCCCGGCAACGCCTCGCGGCGTGTGGCATTCGCCGCAATGCCCCAGCCCCTGCACCAGATAGGCGCCGCGGTTCCAGGACGCGCTTTGATCCGGATCAACGACATAGGCGCCATTTTTCAGATAGAGCGCATTCCAAAGCGCCATGAGGGAACGGATGCTAAGCGGCCAGTTCAACCGGGTCGGACGATTGGTATGTCTCACCGGCTCCACGCCCTGCATGAAGTAGGCGTAGAGCGCCGACAGATCATCCTGCGACACCCTGGCATAGGAGACATAGGGCATGGCCGGGTAAAGATGGTGCCCGTCCTTGGCCACCCCCTCGCTCATGACTTTCACGAATTCGTCCCTGCCGTAGCGACCGATCCCGGTTTCGGGGTCCGGCGTGATGTTGGTGGAGAAAACCGTCCCGATCGGGGTGGTCAACGGCAGTCCTCCAGCGAACGGTTTCCCTGCCGGCGCGCTATGGCAGGCGCTGCAATCCCCGGCAGCCGCGAGGTAGGCGCCCTGCGCCACGAGTTCCCGGGAAAAGGGCGCGGACCCTGCCTGCTGGCAAGTCGCAATCAGCACGCCCAGAAGCGCCGCGGTGGTTACCACTGCGGCGCGACGGGGAAAAAGTTCCATTGTCTGGGGCGTTTTCACGTTGCACTCTCCGCGTTCAAAGCCTACGCCAGCGGCCCGGGCGATTTAAGATAGTTCGAGCGGATCGCCTTGGCGGACCAGTAGGCCAGCGCGCCCGCCAGACCCATCGGGTTGTAGCCGATATTCTGGGGAAAGACGCTGGAACCCAGGACGAACACGTTGTGCGCGTCCCAGCTTTGCAGAAAACGGTTCACCACGCTGCTCTCGGGATGCTCACCCATGATGGCGCCGCCGACATTGTGGGTGGTCTGATAGACGCGGGTGTCGTAATGCTCGCCGAACTGTTTCATCTTTACTTCCAGCGATTTGCCTCCCATCGCCTGGGCGATTTCCTTGGCCTTGCCGGCCAGGTATTGGGTCATGCGGATGTCATTTTCCTTCCAGTCGAAGGTCATGCGCAAAAGCGGCTGGCCGTAAACGTCGCGATAGGTGGGATCCAGGTCGAGATAGTTGTCGCGGTGGGACATGACCGTGCCGTGGGTCTGGACATTGACAGTATGCGGATAATGCTCCTTGATCGCCTGTTTCCACTTGGCGCCCCATTGCGGCGTCTCCTTGGGAAGCATCATCTGCTGAATGGGTCGACCGCCGGTCTGGATCACTCCGAGGTAACCGCCGCCGATGAAGCCAAGCGGCGCGTGATCGAAATGATCGCCGTTAAAGTCGTCGATGACCTGTCCGCCCGCGCCGGAGCCGATGAAGGGGTTCATCTCCTTGTCCTTGTCGAAGAAAACCTGGACGCCGCCGGTCATCTGATAGGTATAATTGCGCCCGACCACGCCCTGGCCAGTCGCCGGGTGGTACGGCTTGCCGATTCCCGAAAGCAGGAGCAGCCTGGTGTTATTGAGCTGATAGGCACTCAGGATAACAAGATCCGCCGGCTGGAAAACCTTGCGCCCCTGCGCGTCGAGGTAGGTGACGCCGGTGGCGCGCTTTCCCAGGGGATCGAGGTTGACCCGCACTACCTGGGACTGGGTGCGCAGTTCGAAATTCGGCTTCTTCAGCAGTACCGGCAGGATGGTTGTCTGCGGCGAGGCCTTGGCGTACAGGTAGCAACCGAAGCGTTCGCAGTAGCCGCAGAAGTTGCAGGGTGCGAGTTGGGCGCCGTAGGGATTCGTGTACGGGCGCGAGGCGTTGGACGCCGGTTCCGAAAAGGGATGATAGCCGAGATCCTTCGCCGCCTTGGCGAACAAGGTGGCGCCGTAGACGTCCGCCAAGGGCGGCAAGGGAAATTCCTGGGAACGTGGCCCCTCGAACGGGTTCCCCCCCTCGACCTTTGCTCCGTTCAGGTTGCCGGCCTTGCCCGAGGTACCGCAAATCCGCTCGAATCGGTCGAAGTACGGTTCCAGTTCCTGGTAGCTGACACCGAAATCCTGGATGGTCATACCGGCGGGTATGAAGCCCTTGCCGTAGCGCTCGGTGACGTGGCTCCTGAGGCGCAATTCCTCGGGCAAAACGCGCCAGTGCTGGCCGTTCCAGTGCACGCCGCCGCCACCTACGCCGGTTCCCGGCAGAAACGATCCCAACTGCCGATAGGGAAGAGCGCGCTCCCCGGGCGAGTGGCGGATGGTCACCGTCTCGCGCGCCAGGTTCTGAAACAGCTTGTGCCGTATGCCGTAGGTCAGCTCGTCGGCGACCCGCGGATAGCTGAAGTCCGGATTGGTGTCACGATTCTCGCCCCGCTCCAGGGCGACTACCTTCAGGCCTGCTTCGGTCAGTTCCATGCCCATGATGGCTCCGGTCCAGCCGAAGCCGACCAGCACCGCGTCCACCAAGGGTTTCGTGATATCGATCATCGCCCCCACCCCTTATTCCCCGCTATACTGACCGGACCGAGCGGATAGCGCGCGCCGTGCTGATCCACCCAGTCGAGATAATCGGCTCGCGCGCCGGGAAAGCCGATCATCTTCCAGCTCGCCATATCCTTGTTACCCCCATGGATCGGGTCGGCGAGATACCCCTCCTTGGTGTTCTGTAACAAAAAACCGAAGAAGGAGGCGCCGGAAACGGCATCGAAGTCGAGCAACCCCTTTTCCAGGTCGCTTAGCAGGGAATCCTGCACCGTAGCGGGGAGTTCGGAAAAGGAGCGGTTTCCGAAGCTTGACCGGCAATGCGCGTCCAGGGCGGCGATACCGGCGCGGTAGACCGCCCGCGGCGTGAGCGGCGATTGGTAGCCGAATTCGGGCGGCGCTGAGGCGTGCGGCCCCTGCATGTACCAGTTGGCGGCATGCCCGAAGGCGCCCTCCATTTCCCGGTCGATGAATTCCGGCACGCCCAGTTCCACGGCGCCGGGGCCGTTCTCGTCGCGGGGGATCAGGCGTGCGCAGGCGGCGTGCAGGAAGAGCCATTCCTCCGGGGTAAAGAACCTGGGCGCATACTCCCTGGCGGGCGAGGTCCTTAACACCGAAAGGGGCGCGCAGGCAGCGATCGAAACGGTCGGTACCAGGGCGATCATGGTCCGCAAGAAGTCGCGACGGCTGGACGATTTTTCCGATTCTTTCATGACGGCCCTCTCAAGCGGAGGCTTTGCCCTTGCCCCCGTTGTAATCTGCCACGGCGGTGCCCCACCCCAGAAGCGCCTTGTTGCAGTCGGTGCGATCCAGGATCACCTCGACGAAGGTCAGGCCCTGGAAGGCATGTGCCTTTTTCAGGGCCGACACTAACTCCCTCTCGGTGCGCACCGCAAAGGTGAGGACGGAGGACGCGCCCTTGAATGTTTCCACTAGTGCCGCGTAATTCCAGTTCTGGAGGATATTGTAGGGGCCGTCGTGGATCATCACCTCGATGGTGTAGGCGCCGTTATTCAGGAGGAAGATGATCCCCGGATAGTTGTACCGCAGGATCGTGGAGACTTCCTGGGCGGTCATCTGGAAGGAGCCGTCGCCGATGAGCCCGATGACGCGCCTTTCGGGGTTGGCGGCGGCAAGCCCGAGAAAGGCCCCCACGGACCATCCGATGGAGCCGTACTGCATCTGGATCTCGAATTTGCAGCCGTCGGGCAGACAGAGGTCCATGCCGTTGAACCAGGAGTCGCCGGTTTCGGCCACTATGGTGGTCATGCCGTCCAGACTCTCATTGATGTGATGGAACAGCCGCCGGGTGGAAAGGGTAGCTTCCTTGGGGCCCGCAGGGGGAGTCGCCCGGGGTACCTCCTTGACGCGCCGATAGACCTCCAGGGAGGTGGGGTTCGGGGTGAGCTTGGCGGCAAGCGCGGTCAGGAATTCAGAAAGTGCGATGCCGTGATAGACCTGGCCCTCCACGAGAATCCCTTCGGGCGAGGCTTCCACCAGCCTGGCCGGCTGGACCAGGGCCGAAAAGCCCACGGTCGTGTAGTCGCTGAAGATGGGCCCCGCGAAAAGGTAGGCGTCGCTCGATTCCACCACCTCGCGGCACCCCTGGGAACTGGCGCTTCCCCAATAGATTCCCATGAACTGGCGGCTCGTTTCAGGGAAAAAACTTTTTGCATTCGGCATGCATGCCACGCCGTAGGCGCATTTCGCCGCCAGGGTTGCAAAGGCCGCCATGGCATCCCCGGCCCGAAGCCGACCGCCGGCCACCAGGACCGGCTGCCGGGCCCCGTTCAGAAAAGCAGCGACGTGCTTAACAGCTTTCTGCAGGGAATTTTGGTCGCTTTGCAGGGTGGGTGTCAAGGAGAGGGCGTTCGGCCGGGAGATCAGGGCGCCGGCCAGGTTGCAGGCGATTTCGATATACACGGGCTTGCGGGCGGCGAGCGCTATGCGGATGGCCTCGTCGATGCGAAAGGCCGCCGTGGAAGCTTCGCGAATCACCACCGCATGGGCCGTGATCTCCTTGTATATCGTTTGAACGAACTTGCACCCTTCCTCGGGCTGGGCCAAGGTGTGGTGCAGGACCCGGTTTTCCGTGAGGGAGTTTACATTGGGCCCACCGGAAACCACGATGACCGGCAGGTCTTCCGCGAAGGCTCCCGCGACGGCGTTCACGGCACTCAAGCCTCCAACCCCGAAGGTGAGCACCAGGGCCGCCACCCCCTTTTCCCTCGCATAACCGTCCGCCGCGTAACCGGCATTCAGTTCGTTGCAGCAGTTGATCATCTTCAACCGAGGGTTCTTCAGAAACTCATCCAAAAGAGAGAGATTGAAATCGCCGGGAATGGCGAAATAGTCGCGGACTCCCACTTCCTCCAGGCGCTGTGCCAGATAGCTTCCTACGGTCACTTGATCCATATGGCTTAGGTCCCCTTTTCTACTGGCAACGGCAAGCTAAAACCCGAACCAAGTTCCCGTATTGTTGGTTAAGCCAGGGGCTCAGCAGTATACAGCAGCTATTTTTCCGGAGTATGATAGTTTTAATTGAATGAGAACAGAACGTTTAAGCTGGTAACTACTGGCTTGACTGGCGTGTCCAGGAGGTCATGGCAGGCAAATATGTCTCTGAGCTTTTGGAACCTGCCAGTTGAACGTTGCTGTGAAATTCTTGATTCAAGGTTTAAATAGCGATCGCGCAACCGTTACCATCACTGTAAGTATGTCACTCACCAGCTTTGACTAGTGGTTCAGTGGCGAAGGAAACCTTACCATGGAGCAACTGAAATGCAAACTCACCATCTTGCCCTTCGCCCGCCGTAATCATCGCGCATCGGTCGCAATGCCACATCCCTCCGCTGCTGCACCGATAGAGGAGCATCATTCAAGGGATTTTAAAGGCTCTAAGCAGGAGATCAAAGCCAGGGGGCAGCGATCAACTTGACCCGCAGCGTCGTCCGCCTCAGGAACGCACCGGCTGTACTAATGCCCTCGAACAAGAAAACAGATAGTTCCCTCGCGCGCTGATGCGCACCCGGGATCCATCCGGCTCAAGCAGATGACCCGGGGGCCAGAGCGCAGCCAATGCGGCATGACGAAAAATCCCCTCGCTATCTATCTTCCCCAGCTCATGAAATTCACAAGAACGCCTTTCCATGGTTTTCCCCCTTCAGCTGCATAACAAAGCATGCCTCGCGGCAATCCCGAATACTCCAACGCCAAATAGCCGGGAGTTGAGTCAGTACTCCTTGAGATTACTGAACTCGGCGGAGACCAGGAAAGTCTTTGGCGACTCGACGAAGGAATATATGTTCTCGACGATTTTCAGGTGCTTGCGCTCCTCCTCGGCGATCCTGAGCAGGATCTCGCGGGCTCCCTCTTCCTTCACCTGATTGGCGAGCTCCTGGTAAAACTGCACTCCCTTTTCCTCTTCCTTGACCACCTGCTGATAGGCGTCGGGATCTTCCTTGAGCCCGGCCATGAGATCACGCTTTGCCAGCAGAGGCTTGAACAGGCATGCCGCCCCCTGCAACGCCTTGAACTCGGCCTTTTGTGACCCGATTTTCCCTTTCATCTCAACCAGGGCATCGTGATGTTCCAGCTCGGCATTCGCCAGCATGGTAAAGAGATTCTTCAACTCGTGATCGAAGGTTGCCGCTGCCAGTTTTTCGTAATAGATCCGGGCTTCCTCTTCCATTTTGATGGCACAATCAAAAACATTCATAGCGATCTCCTGTATCTAGTTATGGAAACTGATTTGTTTATCGGTGCTACACGCTAGACCCCGGCCGACCATCCCATGAGTCAATTAAACTCATGTTGCCGATAATCTAAATTATACTACGGGACCTGTTTGGTTTATGACGATGTTAAGGTCCCGCCGAAAAGTACTTTACAACTAACGTGCCAGTGACGAGCGGAAGATACTGCGGGTGCAAGAGGCTGATTGAGCGAAAGAAAATTAAAAAGGGCCAGCGGGGAAATGGGAAACCGTCATCCGGATCCGCATCATTTGACGGAGCCGCCAGATACGACAGGCATATCAGGGACAAACAGAGGTGACATTGAAGCCGTTTCAGACATCGGGTTACGGGCAACCAGCATTGGTACCAAATTAGGGTTCACGGGCAGTTTCGGTTAAATCCCCAGCTTGTCTGCCGGCGTCCCTGGCGCGCCGCGCCCCTGCCTCCACAAAGACACGCTGCACCAGCGGGTAGGCCTGTTCGTGGTCAGGTCCAACCGAGCCACCGTGGTCTCCTTCTCGTGGGCCAGGATCGGTCGGAAGCCTGCCCTGTTCAGCGGATGGGCTACATCTCCTATATAGTCGCGCCGAAGAGTTTGCCGACGCCGGCCGTGAGCCCCATGGCGAGTGTCCCCCAGAAAGCGACACGCAGGGCCCCCTTGAAAACGGAGGCGCCGCCGGCGAATGCCGCGGTTCCTCCGAGCAGGACCAAGGCCAGGAGCGCTGTCCCGGACGAGACTTCGGCCACCCGGCCCGAGGGCGCCAGCAAGGCCGCCGCAATCGGAACCACCGCGCCCACGACGAAAAATATCGCGGAGGCGAAGGCTGCCTGGATCGGCCGAGCACGCAGGGTCTCGGTAATGCCAAGTTCGTCACGGGCATGGGCTCCGAGCGCGTCAATCGACATCAGCCTCTCTGCGACCTGCAGCGCCAGCGCTTGATCGAGCCCTCGGCCTACATAGATCGAGGTGAGCTCCTCCAGTTCGTGCTCCGGTTCGGTTTCCAGTTCGTGTCTTTCCCTCCTGATATCCGCCTCTTCCGTGTCCGCTTGGGACTGAACCGAAACATACTCGCCGGCCGCCATGGACATGGCGCCGGCCACCAGACCCGCCACGCCTGTCAGCAGGATGCTCCCCTGGGAGGCGCCGGCGGCCGCTACGCCGACCACGAGGCTTGCCACCGAGATGGTTCCGTCATTGGCGCCCAGCACGGCGGCGCGCAGCCAGCCGATCCGGCTTGATCTGTGGGACTCCCTGCGCATGTGTGAGATCAACTATTTCTCCTTGTGGCCCCCGGACAGTGACCCTCGTCGTTGGGAATAATCACCTTCAGGGCACGCTCCTCACGGGTGAGCTTTCGTTGTGAAGATACACCAGTACCATTTGGATTGGTACTGCAATTTGATTCCTTACCGATAGAGAGGGTTCGTGCTAAAGGGGCGATTGCGGATCAGCATCGCAGGCCAACGCACCGGCTTGAACGCAGGCGAGGCCACATCCCAACCGGGATGTGGCCTCGCTTTCCAGTCCAGTCGGCATATGCTACCTTGCGGCGGGTGCCGCCGGTGCCGCCACCTGAGTTTCCGGGACGGCGGCTTTCTTAACGGCTTTTTTGTGCCTATGCTTCTTGGGATGATGGCGCTGCTTCTTCACCGGCTTCGCTTTTTCCTTCTTCAGGTCGGCCGCCGGCGCTGCAACCACCGGTTTGCCCGCCGGAAGTTCCACTGCGGGTACCACCGCGGCAAGCATGAGTTTATCATCTGTGCCAAGCAGCACTTTTACGTATTTGTTATTTTTGTTAACCTCTGTCGTCAGAACCACCAGCCCTTTCAATATGACATGAGAGTGCTTCCGGATATTTTCTTTCTGTCTCTCCAAACTCTGCCTCGTGGTTGAGGGCAAGGTTGTTACTTTACCGTCTGGCGCAGTCTTGGTAGCAATCAGGCTAAGGTCATCCATAACTTCATTTGACGACAGCCCCTTACTCACAAATTCAGATATATGCTCTTGTGCTTGCAGCGTTGCCTTCTTGATGGCGCTCAACTCATCATTCAAGTCACCGGATGTCAGTTTAGACTCACCGGTTGCCACAATGCTCTTGATGGTGCCATCGTCATTCAACCGGACCGTTGCTCCTGTCGGGCCGTCGAAATAATCCTTTACCTCCGCGCCAAACGCGGACGCCGCCATGACACACACCAGGGCCAAAATTCCCATCAGTTTCACGATCGTCTCCTTGAATCAACCGGCCTTTCGCCGGTTCGTTGTCCCTACCCACTTAAACATTCCAGCAAATTGAGGTCCCACCTTATACCAAATAACCCAGGTCATTTCTAGCAGAAGTTATTTCGAAAGCTGTAAGGTTCCAAGGTACGAGCTACGATATCACTTGACGACCCATGGTTACCATTTGATAAGGTACCTGCCATGGCGACCATTTTCCAAACCACAGAATCCTCAATGGCGATCCGGGTGGCTCTGATTATCGAGGCCGGCCACATCAAGCCGGTCTGGTTTGAGCAGACCGACAAACGAGCCAGGGACAGGATCTTCATAAAGGAGGTCAGTTCAGTCTGGAGCCACTACCAGGGCTGCGACAAGATCGTGAATTTCGCGGTTTCCGGCGCTGGGAGCAGCTACCGGCTATCGTTGAACACCGCGGAGTTTACCTGGGAACTCGGCGTCGTCGAGGAGTCAGCATTCCCCTCACCCACCTCCAACCGGGGTTACTACCGGGATTCGGAATAGCGGCGTCCCCTGCCGGGCTTGCCAGGATAGTTGAATCACTTTTTGGGACGGTTGACTAGGGCAATTCCGGCAACCTGTGCAGCGAGCCGAAAGGGAAAGGCTGGAAAAGCGAGGAGCGGTAAAGAAGCCGGTTCCGGCCCTTGATGGGTTGCCGAAAAACGACGGCTTGCGGGTCGCTGCGGTCTGGTGGAGGGATGGTAAAAGGGGGATGCTCCGCGGGTGTCACTTCAGCACATGGCTTGCCAAAACTTTTTGCACTTCATAGATATTCACGTCTTTATTGAACTTTTTCTCAAGAGGAATCGTGTCATTACCGATCCATAACTTCAATTCGGCATCCAGATCGAAACTGTCCCCAGTCTGCACGCTGAATTTCACGATTCTCGGATACGGTATGGATATATATTCAGTCTGTCTGCCGGAGACCCCTTTTATGTCCACAAGGATCAACCGCTTGTTGGTAAACAAAAAGGTATCCCTGAAAACGACAAAGCCCACCTCGATGATTTCTCCATCCACAAGCAACTGCCCATAACTTGTGTGCAGTTTCCTGGTTTCCGAGGAACCGGTGTCTTTGGTCGCTCCTGTAAAGAGTCCCATTGTTTCACTCCAGAATGAAAGGTTTTTTTTCGACAGTTGTGTGCGGGGCGAGGCGCGCCCCGGGTCATTCAACGGTGGCAACGGGACCTTCGCACGCGTAACGCCCGAAGCCGTTAGAGTGCTATGGCCTTGGGCCTGTTGACGACGGATTGCGGTATGGGAACCAGCACCTCATTTTTAGGACGCGAATCCGGCCCGGGAAGCAGAACCGCCAAAAGGCAGTAACCCAGGAGGAGATGGACCAGGACAAATGCCGCGATAATCAACGCGGTTGATGTCGGTTGGCTGGAAAGGAACCACCAGAGACCGGCGCCGATGACGCAAGTCACCATGGTCCCAAATCTCCTTTCCTTCACCTTAACTACGCCCGCCTGTTCGCTGTCCGACATGCAGTTTCCCCCTTGGCAAAAAGTTCACTCAAAAGTTCACTTAATAAAAAAGGGGAAAAGCCGCAAAAGCTCATCCCCTTGTTATTATTGGTGTCCCCGAGACGATTCGAACGTCCGACCCCTTCCTTAGGAGGGAAGTGCTCTATCCTGCTGAGCTACGGAGACAAACAGAGGGATCTTTATACATCAGCCTCCCCCGTTATGCAAGGGATTTTATCAAAACTTGAGCAATGAGAATACCTTACCCGCCGGAAGCTTCTTGCTCCCCTCCAGGAATTCGAGCTCCGCCATGAAGCAGCACTCGACGATGTCCGCCCCCATCTCGTCGATCAGGTCGACGACGGCGGCCATGGTCCCGCCGGTCGCCAGCAGGTCGTCGGCGATCAGCACCCGCTCGCCCTTCTTGATGGCATCGGTATGGATTTCCAGGGTGTCGGTGCCGTACTCCAGGTCATAGGTCTTCTTGAAGGTCTCGGACGGAAGCTTGCCGGGCTTGCGCACCAGCACGATCCCCGCGCCCAGTTTGTACGCCAGCGCCGCGCCGATGATGAAGCCGCGCGCCTCGACACCGACCACCTTGTCTATCTTCTCACCCACGTAGCGGTGCGAGAGAAGGTCAACCATGCGCTGAAAAGACTTCGCGTCCCCCAGGAGGGTCGTTATGTCCTTGAAAAGGATCCCTTTCTTGGGAAAGTCCGGGATGTCCCGTATGATGTTCTTGAGATTTTCCATGTCTTGGTTTTGCACTCCTTATTTCCCCGTAGTTACGCTGCGCCCCATGATATCGGTGGCTTCCACGATTTTTCTCAGTTTGTCCAGCGATTTTGCCTCGATCTGGCGTATCCTCTCCCGGGTGACCCCAAAGCTCCTCCCAATGGTGTCAAGCGTCTGGGGGTCCTTGTCGTCCAGGCCAAAACGAAGCGTCAGTATCTTTTTCTCGCTCTCCGAGAGGGTTTCGAACCACTTGGACACCAGCTCGTACTTGTTGAGATCCTCCAGGAGCACCGCCGGAGATACGGTTGAGGTATCCTCGATGGTGTCGATCAGGAAATAGTCGTTGTTCTCCCCCATGGGCCGCTCGATGGAGTAGGTCTTCTTCAAAAGCACCATGAGCCTGCGCACGTAGGTTATGTTCACCTCGAGGGTGTCGGCCACCTCCTTGACGGTCGGCTCGCGGTTCATCTTCTGCACCAGCTCGCGGGTCACCCGGAGCATCTTGTTGATGTCGTCGGAGACATGCACCGGCAGCCGGATGGTGCGCGACTGGTTCACCAGCGCCCGCTCGATGGACTGCCTGATCCACCAGGTGGCGTAGGTGGAGAAGCGGCACTCCTTGGAGAGCTTG
>Ga0209125_1000494_pt1 | contig 49962 bp, 31 predicted proteins | sample BarGraIncub1131A_FD_184503 | JGI IMG/M metagenome (GOLD analysis project Ga0209125, IMG submission 184503) | Arctic peat soil microbial communities from Barrow, Alaska - Barrow Graham LP Incubations 11-31A (SPAdes) (version 2) | ecosystem: Environmental > Terrestrial > Soil > Wetlands > Peat... | reverse complement strand
AAACCATTTCTCAATGTTCGGGCTTTTGTATCTGTTGATCCCATTTTGGTCAATGATGACGATTACATCACCGATGTTTGCAACCATTTTGCCCAGATTTTCTTCACTTTTTCTCAACGCTTCTTCCGCCCGTTTGCGTTCGGTGATGTCTATAATAGAAACGATACTTTGTTTGGTGCCGGATATCATACCTACATTAAGAATGACATCCCGTTTTTCTCCCTTTTTATTAACAAGTTTTACTTCATATTTTTTTGGAGCTAAATCAGGATTTTTATACCTAATCTGGTGGTTCTTCAGCATTTCCTGCAAACTCTCAGGAGCAAAATATTGATTCCATTTCTGTCCAATAATTTCAGTAGGAATATATCCCGTAATGGAATAACACTCATTGTTTGCCATAAGGATAGTGGCATTCTCGGCACAAATAAATGTTGCTGTGCCAGTAGATTCAAAGATTTCCTGATACTTAACTTTACTCTCCCGCAATGTCTCTTCCAATCTCTTGCGCTCGGTAATATTTGATGCTATCCCATCAATTCGAATTAGTTTTCCGTTCGTGTCGAGGGTGGGTTTCATTTTTACTTCAACCCATCGTACTTGTCCATCGGCATGAACTATCCTGTACTCATGACGAAGGTTCTTCCCTGAAAATAAAACCGGATAAGTGGCATCAATGATTGGTTTATCTTCCGGAACTATGATTTCATACCATAACATTGGATTATTGAAAAACGCTTCCTGGGAATAGCCGAACACTGCTTCGTGTGCAACAGAAACCTGAAGCATTTTGTTTTGAATCACATCTACCGAAAAAACAGCTAGGTCCAGATTGTTATGGAGATTTTGCAATTCACTATTAGCTTGTTTAAGCGCTTCTTCCGCCTGCTTGCGCGTAGTCACATCCACAAAAAAACCCACACTGCATTTTCGTCCATTGATGATGATGGTATTACCAGAAATGTCAGCATAGAAAACCGTGCCATCTTTTCGCAGACACGGAAGAGCGGAAGATATCACCTTCTCCCCTCGCGCCTGAGACTCAAACTCGGATATCACTAAGTCCACTGAGTCTTTTGGGTGAAGATCTGGTATGGTCAACCGTAGGAACTCTTCATCTGAATATCCGAATATTCTGCAGATGGCTGGATTAGAATATAAAAGCCGATGAGTTTCAACGTCGGTGGCTAAGATGCCAAGTGTACTTCCCTCAAACAGTACACGGTACTTTTCTTCCGACTCCCTAAACGCTTCCTCCGTTTTCTTCCAATTTTTTTGCTTCACTACCCCTTCCAAAGCCCGCCGGACCGCAAAGGCAAGCCGACCCAGCCTATCTTTAAGCACATAGTCGGTAGCTCCCTGTTTAAGCAATTCAACTGCCTTATCTTCGCCAATTGTACCTGACACACAAATAAAAGGGACTTCCGGTTGCAGATCCAGAGCCAATTTGAATGCAGCGGATCCATCGAATCCAGGCAATGTGTAGTCGGCAAGTATAATGTCATAGTTCCTGCTCTTTAAGAAAGAGAAATACTCTTTTTCTTTTGTGGCAATGTCCATGCTAACCAGATAACCCGCTTCTACAAGCATTTCATTTAAAAGCTCGGCGTCTTTCAAATTATCTTCAAGACACAAAACATTTAGCAATGCTTTCGATTCCTCCATTTTTTTCATATTACGATATCCCTTCTGGTGATAATTCTACATCTTTCGGATTGCCTTCTACCAATAGAATTGTTCTTAATTCAACCAAAATTAATCCTCCTTATTTTTAGGTAATGAAAAATAAAAAGTTGCTCCTTTGTCTGGTTCGGCTTCGGCCCAGGTGCGCCCTCCGTGCCTTAAAATAATACGGTGGACATTGGCAAGTCCAATGCCTGTTCCTTCAAATTCATCGGTAGGGTGTAAGCGCTGAAAAACGCCAAATAATTTTTGAGCATATTTCATATCGAAACCCACGCCATTGTCTCGAATAGAAAAAATAAATGCATCATTTTCAGCGAGAACATTGATCTCAATAATGGTTTTTTTCCTGTTACGGGTAAACTTAACCGCATTGATTAACAGGTTCATCCAAACCAAACGCAGCATGTCTTGGTCGCCATATATTTTAGGCAGTGTGGCAATGCGCCATTCTATATTTCGTTCGCGATTATCCTGTTTTATCGGCGCTAAAACTTCCTGAACAATGATATTCATGTCCAGGTTGGTTTGCCGCATTTCTTGTCGGCCGGTGCGTGAGAATTGCAGTAAATCATCAATTAGCGTTTTCATCTGAAGGGACGAATCGGCTATGTTATCTAAGTAATGTCTTGCTTTGTCAGGAAGGGAATCGTAAAAACGGTTGGTCAACAGATCAACATACATGCTTATATGCCGGAGCGGAGTGCTCAAATCATGAGAAACCGAATATGAAAACGTCTCCAGTTCTTTGTTAGCAATGATTAACTCTGCTGCACGCTTTTCTTTCTCTTCGTTTTGAAAGATCATTTCTTTGTTGGCAATGACTAATTCTTGTTCCGCCTGTTTGCTGTCGGTGATATATTTATTATATAATGCCTTTAAGGAATTATTCTCTTTCTTCAATTCTTGCAACTCTTTTAGGAGTTCTTCTTTTGTTTTATCCTGATCATTCATAATTGTAAGAATTAGATGTTGATTTAACTCGTCTAAAGAAACAAAAAGCCACAAGTCCTGCGATGCAGAAAAAGTGGCAAGAATTAATTTGTAAATTGAATAAAGTTATGAGATAAACAACAAACGTGACAGCAGTTAGAATCATTGTTAAAATCGATTTCTGGGAAGGGTAGAGAGTATTTTCCGCAGATGTTGCATCAAAATAAGCGTAACGCTTTTTTGACAATGTTTTAGATCGGGGGTGTTGCACGTCAAAACCTGCGTGTCTGTTATTCGTGTCTTTTCCATTGTCATTTAAATGAATGCAATTTTATTTTTTGCAAATCTACAATAAAATAATTAATGGTGTCAGCCACAATTAATTTTTGTTTAATTTATAACAAATTTAAACTCTTTGATCGCTGTTATTAGTTAAGTACTTAATTAATATCGATATTTTATATACCTTTGCAGCTTTTTAAAATACTGTAGATACACTTCTATAATCTACTCCAAATGGGAAAATACTGTTATTGATACTTAAAAGTTTCTATAATGAGCGCACTAATATCTTTACATGTATTTGCGTCCATTGTACCTAATTTTTCAATCAATCTTGTTTTATCCACACATCTTATTTGATCAACGACGAGCTGCCCGTCTTTGCCCTTAAAATGACAATTAAGTCTTGTAGGATATGGTTTAATTGTGCTGGTCATAGGTACGATCACTACAGTATTGAGAAATTTATTTGTTTCATTTGGTGAAACAACCAGGCATGGACGTTTTTTATTGATTTCCGAACCTTGCGTTGGGTTAAGTTCAATATTCCAAACTTCAAACCTTTTTACCATGTCCATTCCTTTTTATCAAAATCATTTTCAACATCAATTACATCTTTCTCAGGTATAAAGCCTTTGGCAATGGCATCGTTAAATTGCTGCTCCCAGTTATTCCTTGATTTATTCTCTGCTAAGGGGGTTATTATCAACCCGCCATCTTTCTCCTTAATATCAACCTGCTTTGCCTCTCCAAAAACGCTTAGAAGCTTCTTGGGAATTATAAGCCCTTTTGAATTACCTATTTTCACTATTGTCGTTTCCATATTAAAATATCTTTATGCAAAGATAATAATTGTTATAACATGTTATAACAATTATTTATTTTTATATTTCTTGTAATTAATGGAATTAATGGGGTCAGCCACATAGCCGTCAAGCTAAGAAATCTAATTTACACTTTATCAGGGTTTAGCCCTGAAAGGGCGCAGTATAATAGCGATGGGTGAAGCCCATCGAATAGACGACATTTTGAATTTAAGCCCTGTAAGGGTGAAATAATTAATGTTCATAATGTATTTAATATCAATTATTTCGCCCTTACAGGGCTTGAATTTATTAATTTAATCAAACCACAGGGCTTCACCCTGTGCTGATGTATTGTGCCCTTTCAGGGCTTAAGAACAGATTATCAAACATTTGAAGTTCTTAGCTTGACGGCTATGGGGTCAACCATTAATTAAGACCATCTGTCTTGGTTACACAATCTCGGTTCAAAAATAATTTAAAATTGCCTATCTGTCATACTTTGGGATGGCGTAATAATTTATCAATAAATCCATTCAAGTTTCGTCCATACAATTTTCAATAGTTTGCTAATCATTAATCGATTTTGACATTCCCCTCATTTTAGTGGTTATCAGCCTGAATAGTGTCGGATTAATCTTTAATTTTGCAGTCTCTAAATAAACTATGGAATATCAATATTTTAAACTCGAAAATGGATTGCGTATTGTACATCGTAAGGTGAGCAGCAAGATTGCTCATCTGGGTGTTGTAATCAGTGCCGGTACCCGTGACGAGCTTCCTGAAGAACATGGCATTGCCCATTTTATTGAGCACATGATTTTTAAAGGCACCCACAAACGCAGTCTCTTTCGGATTCTCTCGCGGCTTGACAGTGTCGGCGCCGATCTGAATGCTTTTACAGCAAAAGAGGAAACCACCATTTATGCCTCTTTTCTGAACACATATTATGAGCGTACGATAGAGCTGTTTGCAGACATATTGCTCAACTCTACTTTCCCTCAAAAAGAACTGGAAAAAGAACGCGAAGTAGTCATTGATGAAATCAACTCATACAAGGATTCGCCATCTGAACAAATCGTTGATGATTTTGAAGACCAGATCTTTTCAGGCCATTCGCTAGGAAATAATATCCTGGGAACACCTAAAAATGTGCGCAAGTTTACCCGTGAAGCGATCCAACGATATATCAGGGAAAACTATATTCCCTCCAAGATGGTGTTTTGCTCTGTCGGGAATATCAATTTCGAAAGGCTGGTGCATATCATTGAAAAGTATTTCGCTCAGATGCCTCCCACTCATGAAATCAGGATCAGAAAACCCTTTATCCATTATCAACCTGTAAATAAAACCTTGCAACGTTCAATTTACCAGTCGCACCTCATGCTTGGGACAGCCACTTATGGATATCCTGATCCCAAAAGAACTGCACTCGGGCTGCTGAATAATCTTTTAGGTGGACCGGCTATGAACTCACGGCTGAATCTTGCTGTCAGAGAAAAGCATGGTATCACCTACACCATTGAATCACAATACACCCCATATTCCGACACCGGTTTCTTTTACATCTACATGGCAACCGATGATATTAATCTTGCAAAAGCAACTTCGCTTGTTCATGTTGAATTAAAGAAACTCCGCGAGAACAAATTAACGATTTCTCAGTTACAACAAGTCAAACGTCAGTTCATCGGACAGCTTGTCTTATCTTTCGATTCAAACCTGAATGACATGTTGTCGATGGGTAAAAGCCTGCTTGTTTATGATAAAGTTGATTCTCCTGCCGAAGTCTACAGTAAGGTGGAAGAGGTGACCGCCGAAGAGATACAGGAAGTGGCAAATGATGTTTTGAATCCGGATCAGTTGAGCAGCCTGATTTATCTGACTAAATCAAAGAATGGGATCCACAAAAATTAAGAAATGATATCAAAGGAATTAGAAGCATATGCTTCAGCACACAGCAGCAAAGAGCCCAAATCACTAAAACAACTCTGGCGCGAAACACACCTTAAGGTTTTAAGCCCCGGTATGTTGTCCGGACACATCCAGGGTCGTTTTTTAAGTATGGTGAGCCACATGGTTCATCCTGACAAAATCCTTGAGATAGGAACCTTTACCGGCTATTCAGCAATATGCCTTGCAGAAGGACTTTCAGAAAAAGGGATGCTTCATACGATTGAGGTAAACCATGAACTCGTTGATATCATAGAACGCTATTTTAAAGAATCAGGTTATAATGACAAGCTTAAGCTTCATATTGGCGATGCGAAACAAGTGATTTCAACGCTTGAAGGACCCTTTGACCTGGTTTTTATTGATGCAGACAAGGAAAACTATGTGAATTATTACAATCTGGTTTTCGACAAGGTAAGAACAGGTGGCATTATCATAGCCGATAACACCTTTTGGCACGGGAATGTGCTGACCAACGATCAGGGAAAAGAGACGATTGGAATTGTTGCTTTTAATGAGATGATCAAAAAAGACCACCGGGTTGAAACGGTAATGCTGACATTGCGTGATGGCCTCACTATAATCCGAAAGAAATAGAATTTTCTTCTTTATAAAAACTAAAAATGCCTTCGAATATTCTTTAGAATAATTCTGAAGGCATTTCCAATAATTTATCTATCCTGTATATCTATTCATATAATAAAATTGACCACCCTACCTGCCAATCTCAATCTTGATGTCCGAATATATTGCAACAAACACGCTGCAATATTATATACAAAAATTCTTTAACACAACAAAAAAAATAGTTATTGTATGAACCCCCCCTTTTTTTGGATGAAATCATGGTTTTTGTTAATATTGTTAAAAAATTGTTGATTCAAAAATGGATTTCACGGTGAAATCAGAAGAATAACCGGTCAAAAAGAAGCGTAAAAGCCAAAAAAGAGTTGAAATAAGTTTTAGTACCTTTGTACTCTTAAATACCATACTGCTATGATTCCAAAAATAAGTATCATAATGGGCAGCACTTCTGACTTACCGGTCATGGAAGCAACTGCAAAGTTTTTAAATGACATGCAGATTCCTTTTGAATTGCATGCATTATCGGCACACAGAACCCCCGAAGCTGTTGAACAGTTTGCCAAAGGAGCCAAAAGTCGCGGCATACAGGTCATTATTGCTGCAGCAGGAATGGCAGCACATCTCCCGGGTGTAATTGCATCTATGACTTCACTACCTGTGATTGGTGTTCCGATCAAATCAACTCTCGGTGGTATCGATGCTGCTTTAGCGATCATGCAGATGCCTCCCGGAATTCCTGTTGCCACAGTTGCTATCAATGGAGCATTGAATGCAGGCATCCTTGCCGCTCAGATGCTGGCAGTTTCTGATGCTGATCTTTTCGCGAAATTAGAAGGATACAAAGAAAGTCTCAAAAAGAAAATCGTTCAGGCTAACGAAGAATTGCAGGGTGTTAAGTTTGAATTTAAAACCAACTAAATACAGTTAACACTCACCTTCTTGCAAGGGATTGAGTTCTATTTTTTCTATCTTTGCAAATTATTACAATTTCCTGGCTAGCTTCGTTGATTTGTATTTAAAAGTCAGGCAGTTGAATTTCTGTTATCCCACAAAAAAGTTTTTCAATGCATACCATCACTGTTAAAGACAAAATATTTTCCCGTTTTATCACTGCATCAGAAATCGATCATGCAATCAGCAAGATTGCTGTCGCAATGAATGAAGATTTAGCTGGTAAAAACCCTCTGTTTCTGATTGTTCTCAACGGGGCTTTTATGTTCGCGGCTGATTTGGTCAAGAAACTCAACTTCCCCTGTGAATTATCCTTTATCAAACTCGCTTCTTATTCCGGGACTAAATCTTGTGAAAAAGTAAGAGAACTTATCGGTCTTAACGAAGACCTGACAGGGCGTACCATAGTTGTTATCGAGGATATTATCGATACAGGTATTACACTGGGCGATCTCATGGAAACTGTGAAATCAAAAAACGCAGTCGAAGTCAAACTGGCTGCGCTTTTATTCAAACCCAAGGCATTTCAAAAAAGTTATCCTATCGATTATGTAGGACTTGAAATTCCGAATGATTTTATTGTAGGGTATGGATTGGATTATGATGGCTATGGAAGGAACTATCCTGACATTTATAAAATTGTAGAGTAATATTATCAACATATTGGATCTTTCATTTTTATATCAAACATCTAAGTTATGCTAAACATTGCACTTTTTGGCCCTCCCGGCGCGGGAAAAGGAACACAATCTATGCTATTGCTTGAAAAGTATAATCTGACATACATTTCAACAGGAGACATTCTCCGGGCAGAGATCAAAGCGAAATCAGAACTGGGTATTGAAGCAAAAAAACTAATCGACAAAGGAAACCTCGTCCCTGACGAACTCATCATCCAGATCATTGAAAAAAGAATCATCGAGAATGCAGACAGCAATGGCTTCCTCTTTGATGGTTTTCCAAGAACTATGGTTCAGGCTTACATCCTTGAAGCATTATTGCTAAAAATTAATGCCACTTTGAACTGTATGCTTTGTCTTGATGTTCCTGAAGATGAACTGATGCGTCGTCTCCTTGAGCGCGGTAAGATCTCGGGCCGAAGTGATGACAACGAAGAGGTTATAAAATCAAGACTTGTTGAATATAACACCAAGACTTTCCCTGTTATAGACTTTTACAAAGCACGCGACCAGTATATTCCTATTGATGGTACAGGCACAGTTGAAGAAGTTTATGAACTGCTGACTGACGCTATTGATGAAACACTGACTACTGTTTGGCTGAATATCGTGTTATTGGGCGCTCCCGGAGCAGGCAAAGGGACACAGGGACGTTTACTTGCAGAAAAACATAATCTCTATTATATCTCAACCGGTGCCAAATTACGTCGCGAGGTAAAGATGGGCACTGAAATAGGAAAGAAAGCTAAAGCCTTCCTCGACAAGGGAGAGCTTGTTCCCGATGAAATTATTATTCAACTAATTGAAAGTGAAATCCAAAAACATGCAAATGTAAGAGGTTTTGTTTTTAAAGGCTTTCCACGCACCATGCTTCAGGCATATATCCTTGATGGACTCCTGAGAAGATTGAACTCATCTGTTTCAATTGCATTGGAAGTAAAAGCACCAACCCTCGAACTTTTCAAAAGACTCCATTCACGTGGAAAGACTGAAAAAGCCCGCTCTTATGACATGAGCACTGAGCTGATCATTGGTCGTCTGGAAGAGTATGAACAAAAAACCGCCCGTGTGGTGGAATATTACAAGAAACAGGGCAAATATAAAGCTATTGAAGGACTGGGCTCTACTGACGAAATCTTTGAAACACTTACAACGACTGTCGATACTGCATTCCATAAAGCCCGCTAAACTTTATCCGTGCCCTGGTTTATCATACATTAAAATACTAATTATAAAAACGCATGGCATCATCAAATTTTGTTGATTACGTAAAAGTATTCTGCCGTTCCGGTAAAGGCGGTGGAGGATCTGTACACTTTTACCGTGGACGGGCTATACCTTTTGGAGGCCCAGATGGCGGTAACGGAGGCCGGGGCGGACACGTTATACTGCGAGGCAACAGGCAGTTATGGACTTTATTGCACCTCAAGTACACCAAGCATATCATGGCCAAAGATGGTGAAAGCGGAAAAGGTGCCGAAAGGACCGGCGCCGAAGGAGGCGATTACGTCGTTGAAGTTCCTTTAGGAACCGTTATTCGTGATGCTGAAACCGGTGAAGTGAATATGGAAATCACCGAACATGGTGAAGAAAGAATATTGCTTCCCGGAGGTCGTGGCGGTAAAGGAAATACACATTTCAAGTCAGCCACAATGCAGTCTCCCAAGTTTTCTCAACCCGGAGAAGAGGGTCAGGAGGGCTGGAAGATCATCGAGTTAAAGATACTTGCAGACGTTGCAACCGTTGGATTTCCAAATGCAGGAAAGTCAACGCTGCTTTCTGTAGTTTCTGAAGCCAAACCTGAAATTGCTGACTATCCATTTACGACATTGACTCCAAACCTTGGAATGGTGGCTTATCGTGATGATCGGTCATTTATCATGGCAGATATCCCCGGTATTATCGAAGGGGCACATGAAGGTCGTGGACTTGGTCTTCGTTTCTTGCGTCACATCGAGCGCAACTCTGTATTACTTTTCATGGTTCCCATTACAGCAGAAAGTATCACAAAGGAATACAATATTCTGTTGAATGAATTGAAAATGTATAACCCTGAATTGCTTGATAAACCTCGTCTGCTTGCCATCACAAAATGTGACCTGGTAGAAGAATCCGAGTTGAAAAAGTATAAACGAAAAATACCCAAGATCAAACATATGTTCATTTCAGCACATACAAATATGAATATTCTTAAGCTGAAAGATTTAATCTGGAGTACTATAAACAACGAACCCATCTAATCCCGAAGGGATGAAAGTATTATAGAAAAATCCAAACAAAAACAAAGAACCCCGAAGGGGTGAAAGTATTATAGAATAACATATTGAATTAAAAAGGACACCGAAGGGGTGAAAGTATTATAGATACACATAAACATCTGTGCTATGATACCTTCACCCCTTTTGGATTATTGAATTCTAATTCAGACTTCCTGACCTCTCGCACATTCGTTTGTCGGAATAATTGCAAATACACAACAAACAACACTGTAAATCAATTATGTATATTGTTGATCACTTCATTTATACGATATCTACGACAATTGGTTTTGCGACACAATGCGTCAAATCCCTTGATTTTTCAACATGGTGTCAGGATGTCTGAAATTATGTTTTTATACTTCTACGATAAAACTTAGGGGAGACACCATTTTTCTTTTTAAACAAAGCTGAAAAGTAAAAAAGAGTCTCAAAGCCTGTAAGGTGTGAAATTTCGACAATATTTAAATCAGTAGTCATTAAAAGCGATTTAGCTTTGTTTAAGCGCATTTCTAAACAATATTGGTTTGGAGAAAGTCCCGTTTCCTGTCTAAACACCTTTCGGAATTTAGAATACCCCATCGGTAAATCTTTAGCCATTTCTTCTATGTTTATAGGTTTTTCAATAGCCTCCTGAAGAATAAATTTTGCTTTGGAAATTAGTCGGCTTGTCTGATTATTATTATTATCAATTTTAAATTTTGATATAGCATTTACAATTCCTAATATTTCCAAAGTAATCCCAGGAATTACCTGTTGATAGCCAGGATCCGCTGTTTTAACAGTTTCAATTAGTCTGTGAAATAAATCCAAAAACTGCTCATTAAACCCAATGTCAACAATAGGTGCTTTCAAACTAAAAAAATCCTTTAACATAAGTTCATCAGGATACGAACCTTTAAAACTTACCCAATATTCTTCCCATCCTAACTTTGGGTTCGGTTTATACCGGTGCCAAATTCCGGGATATAAGAAAAAACAACTACCTTCTTTAATTTTCCTTAATAGAACTTGAGAAGATTCAAATAAACCTTCACCCTTAGATATGAATACGAGGGTGTAATCGTATAAAGTACGCCCTGAATCCCAGGAAAATGCATGACTTAGCGGACATTCATTATTATTATTATAATCCTGATATGGATCTGTTTTTGCAAATCCCACACTATTGATATGAAATCCCCATGCTTTTTCAAAATCACCAACGGATAAATATTTATGAAAATTTTTCATCTCAATTCGTAGATTACATCATTAAACTTTCAGCTGATATTGAAAACTGCTCCAAGTTAAAGAGAGTTAACTTGTATACTTTGATAAGCATTTTTCATTTTTTACTGTTTATAAGGGATCTTTCTATGTGAGTTTCCTAACAATGGCGGAAGCCGCAAGATATCAGCTACGCGTATAAGTTAACAATCCGAATTCAACACATAAAAAAAAGCACCCCTGCTTTTTTCATTAATGTAAAAAGCAGGGGTGCTTACATGTTTTATTGCTATTATTTTTTAGTCAACCCATCATTCTTGTCCTGGATCATAGCAGTAATGGTTACTGGCCCGGTTAAGCCCGAAGGCAAAGGCAACCATCCCGATGCATCAAATGGTTTATACTGAATGTTAACAAAATTGATTTCATGATAATTGCGCCATTTTATGCCTTTCCTATCCATATCGCTGATTCGATTGGCCGTTAAGTTGGCTACTTCAATCTTTATGGTATTAACACCCGGTTGCAAATATTCTTTGATCTTTATTTGAAATGGGATTCCCCATACTATGCCTGCATCTTTTCCATTAATCCAGACATGGGCACTTTCATTTACTTGACCTAATTGCAACAGGTATTCATTGGCCGATAATGCTTCCATGGTAAAGGTATTGGTATACACACCACTTCCTGCGAATATTACTGCCTTGGGATCACCCAGCAGGGTCCACGATTTTAACTGAGTAATCTTTTGATCGGCAGGCATTTCAGGTCCTCCCTCAGTAAAATGCAGTGACCATTCTCCGTTTATAGTTTGTACTGCCCCTTCTTTGTGAAGGTAAACCCAGTCCTGTGATGCAGGGGGGGCTGTGTTATAGGTACGTATAATCATTGCTTCCCCGGGCTCACATTGAAGTTTTACTTTCATTTTACCATCTGCCTGCATTGTCAATGCTTTGCCAAATCTACCGTTCTGGGGGTCCATAATAAGTGCAGCACCCGAACTTACATTCAGGGGGACATAGGCATCCACAGCTTTCGCTGAATGGTTAACGATATAGTAATATTTACCATCTCCTAAATCGCGGCGAATAAATTGCAAGCCAAAATCCGTGAGTTCTTCACGTTGAACTTTACCAGCCTGCAAAGCGTCAGGTACATAAGTTTCCAGAATCAACTTACCAGCGCCCATTGATTTTTGTTTAAGACCCTGAACATTAGTGGTAAATGATAATTCTGCCAATAACATTTTAAACTTTTTGCGTCTGTTATCCAGATCATTATATCCGGACAAATCTTTCGGAATGTTCTGAAAAATAATGGTAGTACCTTTTTTGGCCAGGGTTAAGATATTTTCCAATGTTTCTATTGGCATGAAACGACAGGTGGGAATAACCAGCACTTTTGCAGTTCCTTCTGTTCTTTTTTTTGCCAGAGCATCGATCATTTTATCTGAAACAAAGTCTGTTGAATAACCAGTATGCTCCAGAACTTTAACCAATTTATTAAACGCTGTTGGATAAAGCCAGGTTTCTACACCATGCATTGTAAATCTTTTGTCCATACCCTTTGGATCATTCCACTGGTCATAGACTGGCCAGTAAACCAGCAGTTGATTATCCGCATTGCCGGCTTGCAAGACCGATTGGCAACGGGTAATATAATCATTCATGCCTTTTAAATGTGGCCAGGTACTATTAGTCGGAACAAAATTCGTAGAGGCATAAAATGTCCAACCGGGCCAGGGGGCATCTTCAGGTGAATACGTGCTGCCATGAAAAAACACGTGATTAATACCTGCTAGGAAAAGTCGTTCAACTTCAGGCTTACATTGGGATAGTGCAGTGCGGAAATGCTCTGTCTGCCATACAAAGGTTTCAGATGAAGTTAAGGGTTTTCCATAGAAATGAGCCGCTGAAGAAGCAAACTTAAATACAACAGCATTGTGATCATTTTTGTCTCTTCCTAAATCTGCAGTATCATATTTTAGACCCGGTATATCAAATTTAGATACCCCGAAATAAGATTCACATTCAGGTATATCTGAAATGCTGTAAAGGTCTAAAAGGTTGCCGGGGGAACCATGTGCCTGGTTCTTGGATTTCGAGCCCATATCGTGTGCCCATTTAGTCCACTGTTCCGTGAAATCCTGCAATAGCATTTTTCCCAGCACCTCGTTGTAGTCCGATTTGATCCTTGCAATAGTTTCGATATCGCCCTCCTGATTTAGTTCTTTCAGGTATAAACGAAGATCATATCCTTTGTTCTGCTCAAAAGCGCTAAAGAACGCGGGTGACCAATTGGCCAGTGCAACTTCATAACTATCGTTAAAAAAAGCGTTTATACTTCCGGATCTCCCTTTAAAAGCATCGGTAAATCTTTTTAAATATGTATTTACAGCTGCTTTGGAGTAATGATCCATTACATAACCTTCTCCTCCGGGTGCAGAGCGTTTAACAACTTGTCCCGTTTTTCCGGAAAAGGCTGCGTATACCATCCAATTGCCAGAAGGGGGCATCCAGTTCAATTGCTGATTTTTATCTACTTTGTTTAACAACGAAAGTCTCACTCCCTTATCGCTGATCGCGGTAACTGCCTGTAAAGGGGCTCCCAGTCTTAATTGAGTAGAATCTTTTACCACCAACCTTGCTGAAAAGCTTTGTCCTCCTTTTGTCTGATATGACTGGATAATTAATTTTGCAGCAGCAAGTTCTTTAGTGATCTGCGGTCCACCAAAAGGCCACCCGGTTCCAGTATTCATGTCCACCCCCATTCCGAGGGAATTGGCTTTTTGGACGGTAAAATCCAGCATTTGCATCCATCTTGGTGACAGGAAATCGATATACCTGTTTTCATATCCTTTTGCCCCATAGATAGGTGTTATTTCAAATCCTCCGAAACCGGCCTTCTGATAAGTCGTTAAAAGATAATCAAGGTTCTTTTCATCCACCGCGCTTCCCATCCACCACCATCGTGTCCAGGGGTGCATTTCTTTTTTGACTGAGGGCCATATGGTTTGAGCGATTGCCTGTGCATACATGCACTGAAACAAAAACGTACCAATAACCATTAACAAAAGTAATTTTTTCATTTTGGCAATTTTATTTATAAGTTCATTAGTAATCCTTATTTTGTATGTACAAACCGAGCTTAAATTCCATTTCAGCACAAAAACTAAAAGTGTTAATTTCAAATTATACTGGTAACCGGAAAACTATTCCAACCCCATTCAGACTCTGTCCCCAAAGGGATTCCTTTGGCATAAGACTCGGGAAAAGATTGTAAACCGGTTCCATCTACCGTGAAGCAGAACTGTCCGTTTCCGACACTGAGTGACGAAGGAGAATCATACACTTTGTTGATCACATTGTGTCTCATCCACATACTTGCGCAGATACCCACCATAAGAATAGATAGTTTCCATTTTCTTCAGTGTAGATTGTCAATCTCCTTTACTTCATTGGTATCTATCCGATTATTAGTGTTTTGAAGAGGTTGCTTGAGTATTTTATTGAATCGTAACCTTTTCATATTAAAGAGGGCTAGTCTCAACGAACCAACCCTCCTTTATTTCTTTTTAACGGATACTACTGATTTTAATTGTAATTTGGATTTTGAGTAAATACATCTTTATTGGTTACTGCATCAAGTTGAGTTTGTGGAATTGGCCTTAATGCATGAAATGGTTGGAAATATTTTGCCGCATCGGGATTCATTGATTGAATACGACTAGCTAATTTACCGGTTCGTTTCAAATCAAACCAACGCAACTGCTCACCACAAAGCTCTCTGGCTCTTTCATCTAAGACAAAATCGAGATTTACCTGTGCTGCGGTTATTTGCATTTGAGCAGTGTGGCCGGGAAGGGCCGCCCTAGTTCTGATTTGATTAATATAGTATGCAGCAGAGTCTGCATCACCTAATTTTAATTTGGCTTCGGCTGCTATTAAATACATCTCGGCCAAGCGAATCACAAAAGCATCCCGGGCACTTTGTACTTCATTAATGCTAGTTCTGGTAGGATCAAGAAACTTCGAAAGGGATACATAAAATTTATTCTGAATCGGGACTCCATTCGCAGCATATACTTTGGCTAAATCATAGGTAGTGTATTTAGGACTTTGTAAAGCAACAGGGATAGTAGTTTTCGCACAATAAGCTACGGTATCACCAATTTTAACTGTACCACTGGCTTTATTGGCATACCATACTGTTTGAAAAGAACCACTATACCTAGAATCATTAGCTTCGTCAAATAAATTTAAAAGAGAGAGTGTAGGCATATAACGGTTATAGGGCCTACCATAAGGAATATCTCTAATAAGTGTACTTGTATTTACTTGATCATAAACCATCCGAAAAAAAAGATGTCCATTATTTGAGCCATTTGAATGGCCATATGGATATGTTGCAGTTGTATGATCATTGTTTGCCAGATTTGTTGAATAATCGATTGCCCAAACAACTTCTTTATTCTTTAAGTTACTCATACTCCATAAATCAGCAAATTTTGGCAAAAGAAAATAACCGTAATTTCTTATTACCTCGCGAGCCAAAGTATTAGCCTCGGCATTCATACCACGGGTTAAATACATACGTGCTAAAAATGCTTTTGCAACAGGAATAGTAGCTCTGCAATAATCAGTAGTAGTTGCTGGTAAATTAGCAATAGCGAATTTTAAATCTTCGAATATTTGAGTGTAAATGGTTTCTACCGGTGTTTTGTTTGCTGTAGTGATAATTCCGGTCGTGGGTTCTGTTGAAAAGTGAACGCCACCCCATGTTTCAACAATGTGCCAATAATAAAACGCACGCAAAAATCGCAATTCACCTTCACGTGTAGCTTTTTGGGTAGCTGTATAATCTGGAATATTTGCGATAGTGCTGATCCCTGTATTACAAAGATTAATAGCAGCATAAAAATTATTCCATTCCAACGTTAGAGCGGCTGTATTGCCTCCCTGTAAGTTATTATACTGCGTTAATTGTGGATATACATCGGCAGAACCACTTGTCCAGATATCAGTACCCATTTCAGAAATACTGAATCCCTCCTCTTTTCCATACCAAAATCTGGTATAAGTATATGCCGCATTGACCAATGTTTCAAAACCAGCTGCATTAGTATACACTGAAGATGGAGTTAATCCACTGGGATTATACTCGCCCAGTTTTTTATTGCACGATGTGAGCAGGACCATTAATCCAAACAGGCCCAAAACCCAGGTATATATTAATTTTTTCATATTTTTCATATTTAACAATAATTTGAATTAAAATTCAATATTCAACCCAGTAACGACGAGCTTGGTTAGCGGAGTTTCTAAAGAGCCACCTCCTTCGGGATCATAGTCTTTCACTTTAGAGAATGTAAAGTAGTTTTTAGCGCTTGCATACCACCGAATGGATGTTACATGAAGTGTTTTAGCCAATGATGAAGGAAGTGTATAACCCAGAGTAATGTTTCTGATCTTTACAAACGAACCATCTGTATAACCTAAAGTTGTGCCAAATGGAAGACCTTGTCTTGAGACTTTTGAATCGGGTTGTGGATAGGCATTAGTGGGATTCTCTGGTGTCCAATAATCACACACAGCGCCATTATCTATTGCATTGGGCTCGAATTTCTCGGCATATAGTGAATAGAAAGTCTGGCCAATCCTAGCAAAAATAAAGACATTTAAATCGAAATTTTTATATTTAAAGTCATTGCTAAATCCCATAGTGTATTTAGGAACTGCAGAACCTACCACCATTCTATCATACAATGCAGTAATTTTCCCATCGGGTATACCATTGGGGCCCGAAACATCCATAACCCTGATATCGCCGGGTTTGTAGCCAAAGCTAGTGGCTAAGGCCAAATTAGCAGTTTGCCATATACCTATTTTCTTATAATCGTAGAATGATTTTACAGGACTACCAATAATTAAGCTACTCGCAATGTCACTTCCATTAGGTAAATATTCAATTCTCTCATTATTTCTGGTATAAGTAATATTCGACGTCCAGGAGAAATTATTGCTTTGAACATTTACTGTTTTTAAAGAAATCTCAATTCCTGAATTTCTGGTTTTACCTACATTATTTAACAAAGATTTTCCACCGGTAGTTGTGGGCAATTGTTGTAAATATAAAAGATCTTTTGTTTTTGAGTCGTATACATCAACACTACCTGTAATTCTGTTTTTTAGAAAACCAAAATCTAAACCAATATTTTTGGTTGTGGTTAACTCCCACGTAAGATCCTTATTCCCTGTTTGTGGTTGTAAGCCATAAGCTAAGGCCGTTTGATCATTCCATGAGGTCGGAATTAACAATAAGCCGCTTTGTGTTTGATAAGGTTTAACGGCTGAATTACCGGCCACACCAATACTCCCTCTTAACTTTAAATCGCTTATTACAGAAAGGTTCTTCATAAAATTTTCGTCAATAACTCTCCATGCAACAGCAGCTGACGGAAAAAACGCCCAACGGTTTTTAGGCGCTAACACCGAAGCGCCATCTTCACGTCCTGTAAATGAAACGAGGTACTTTTCTTTGAATGAGTAATTAAATCTAAAGGCCGCCGATTGTAAGTTACTACCCACATAATTACTTGATATAGCAATGTTTGAAGGATTATTTTGCAAAGCATAAAAAGATTGTGCAGCTAATAATTGGCCGGTACCTGAAGCTGTTGAATTATCGGTTCGATTAGACAAATAACTGGTAACAGCCATCAGATTCAATGAATGATCACCAATTTTCGTTTGATAAGTGATGATGTTTTCCCAAGTTAAATCGGTTTGGGTTGTATTCGTGATTGAGGATAAAGAACCTGTTGAAAGCGCTCTACTAATGGTGTTCGCATTTTCAAAATGGCCATTACGAGTGCTGGCATTCACAACACCAATATTAGATCTGATAACCAACCCATTAAAAGGTTTCCATTCAGCATAAGCAGTAGAAAGAAGACGGGTAATATTATTCTGATTAACATATGCACCCGGAACATCGTTTGACAATGGATTTGGCTGAGCACCATTTCCGGGGAATTTCGCCAAGGAACCATCAGCATTGTAGGGTGTGAAATTTGGATGTATCCTACTTGCCACGGTTAGGATATTATCATTTCTTAGATTTTGATCGTAATAGGCCAATTGGCTTTCAAGTCCAACTTTAAAATTATTAAAGATAGCTTGATCAATATTAAGACGAAGAGTATATCGGTTTGAATAGTCGTTATTCAGCACACCTCTTTCTTTAAAATAGTCGAATGAGAAATAGACTTTCGTCTTTTCTGTACCACCTGAAACACCGACAACATAATCTTGTTGAGAACCCTGGTTTAATACTAGTCCAGGCCAATAAGTAAAGGTATTATCATTAATTGCTGCAATTTCTAAAGGTGTAAAAATTTTAGCATCATCGGCAGTAGAATTCCAAATGCCATTAGTCTTGTATGCCTGTCTTTTCAAATTGGCATATTGGGTTGCATTCATAGGTTTTGGATAACCTGTAACATCAGAAATACCATAATAGGTACCCGCTGTAACTTTTACTTTTCCGTCAGACCCCCTTTTGGTCGTAATAATGATAACTCCGTTTGCACCACGAGAACCATAGATAGCGGTAGTGGAAGCATCTTTTAAGATATCCATGCTTAGAATATCATTTGGATTTATATCCTGAATATTGGGATACTGAATACCATCTACAATATATAATGGATCGTTTCCGGCATTGATAGAACGATTTCCACGAACAGTAATACTAATACCGGCACCCGCTCCACCACTGCTCCTAATAATATCTACCCCGGATATTTTCCCCTGAACTGCTTCCATTACATTACCAGTTGGCGATTTAACAAGCTCTTCTGCTCTAACAGAACTAACTGTACCTGTTAAGTCTCTCTTTCTAACCGTTCCATAACCAACAACTACTACTTCATCCAGTTTTGTAATATCAGGCACTAGCTTAATATCCAAAACCGTTTGACCGTTCAACGTGACACGTTGCGAGTTGTATCCCATGTAGGAAACCACTACTATACCTTCGGGCTTAGAAATATTTAAACTAAACTTACCATTTACATCCGTAACCGTCCCTATAGTTGTTCCTTCTAAACGAACATTGACTCCAATAATGGTTTCACCAGTAGTAGCATCGGTAATAGTCCCGGATATTTTTTTCTGCTGCTGAAGAAAAGCTGACTGAATTACCGATTCGAATTCTTTAGGTCCAAAATAAATTTTACCATTTAATTCAACATGCATTAATTCAGTGCCGTCAAGTAAGCGATCCAGAATATTTTTTAAATCAGTGTTGGTTGCAGAAACACTGACCAATCGGTTCATATCCACAACCTCTTTGCTATATGCAAAGTCAAGCTTTGTTTGTTGGGATATCTCATTGAGGGCTTCGGAGAATTTAACGTTATTCAGATTGAGAGAAACTTTTTGTGAATAAACCGAAGCAAAGCAATTTACAATGTTTAATACTACTAAAATCACTGTTAGTTTCATTGTTCGCAATATTATTTTTGAGACAGGAATACTATACCTATCATGCAATTTTTTCATACATTTGTCGTGTTAGGATTAGATTTAATTGTTTGTTAATTCTGATCTGGAACCGGGAGTTGTTGGTAGTATCGACCGGTTTTTCTACTTCTAGGGTCAAGTTGTATTCATGTTGTCGTTGCTTTTAAGGTTATTAATAATTGTTAGTTAAGGTTTATAATAATTAAGTAGTAAGTATCAATTGACCCGCCTGCCAGCTGACAAGTATGTAAAATCAGAATATTCATAGCTTTAGATTTATCGAAACTCCTTTAATTATGACGTTTCTTGTAGATTTCCTTTCTGATTTCCACTGTTCCATTTTTTAGCTGACACCTGATGGGCGTTATCTTTTCCAATCCGGATAATACATTCTGCAGAGACTCGTTATGAAAGTTGATAGTATACGTGTAGGCTAAAAGTCCTTGATCTGTAATGACAACTTTTACGTTATACCGACGTTCAAGAGTCCTCACAACATCCAACAAAGGAGTATCTTTGAATGTAAGTTTCTTCTCTTTCCAAGATGAATTCTGTCCTATTGCTGACTTAACTACATCGATAGCTGAGGTGGTTTTAGAATATAAGGCTTGATGGCCTGGTAGCAATGTATACTCCAAAGGTTCGTCCTTTTGCTTGGTGAGCAAACTTATTTTGCCTTCATCCAGTGTTGTAGTAATCACCTTCTCATCCTGATAAGCTTTTACATTGAATGATGTTCCGGTGACTTTCACTGAGAGATTATTCAACCTTACAAAAAAAGGCTTCTTAGGATTCTTTTGCACAATAAAATATGCCTCCCCTTCCAGTTTTACCTCACGTTGGTTTCCGGAAAATTCAACCGGATACTTTAATTTTGTATCCGAATTAAGCCATACACGGGTTCCATCCTGAAATATTACCTGTTGTTTTTCGCCTTTAGGAACAGAGACTTCCTGCCATGCTATATTGCCATTTGGTTTTTCTAATATAAACCAGATGATTGCATTGGTAATAAGCAAAGGAATCAGTATGGCGGCAGCTACTTTTAGCCAATTGGAGATTAGCCAATGTGTTTGAGGATTGGCCTTTTCTGACTCATCGGCAATGATCTTATCCATGATCTGCCTGAACATATGAGCTTTCCTAACATCCTGATTGTCTATATGCTGATCAGGATTCTCCATCAAAACTATATCTTTATCAAAACGGTTTTCAGCAACCAACCTGCCTTCCGGAGAAGTGATCCATTCAAGAACATCTCTTGCTTCCTCGGGTGTGCATTTATTCTCTAGAAATTTCTCTAACAGTTTCTCATCGGATGTCGTCAGCATTGTATTCGTTTTATAACAATACACTCAACTATCCAAAAAGTATTATGTCAAAATGAAGTTTTTTAATTTTTTTTTAAAGCATTTTAATCTAGCCTTTTTTCAGACACCACATATCTATTAAACATCTTAATTGTCAATAAAATAAATGATAAATCAGTACCATGGAGGTAAGCATATATTCACTTACGTGCTCTCTGATCTCTTTAAGGATATGATAGTACTGACTTTTCACGGTGTTGACTGAAATATTCACTTTATCGGCTATTTCCTGATTTGAATAGCCTTCTATGTTCTTTAGATAGAATATCTGTCTGCGTTGCGGAGAAAGATTTTTGACAGCTTTTTCTATTAACGAGGTTTTTTCGAGTGATTCTTCTATATCATTGTCATAAAAATCTTTATGAACCGATTCCATTAAGAATTCATAGTTTTTGGCTATTGCCCTGCGTTCATCACGAATCGTGTTTAGGGTATGGTTCTTTAAAGCCGTAAACAAGAAGCTTCGTATGTTTAGATGCTCATTGATTTTGATCCGGTTAATCCAGAAATTAACAAAAACCTGTTGGACTGCATCTTCAGTCATATCCTGGCTTTTCAGGTAGCGATAGGCCAACAAATACATATATTTGCTATACCGATCATAGATGGTGGCAAATGCCAATTGGTTGCCGCTTTTAATTTGGGCAGCCAATAATATTTCATCTGTATGTACTACCTCTTTTTGTTCCATGAATTATTTTAGAATGCAATTCATTACCTGAAAATGTTATTTACTCAGCCCCCTCAATTATAAAGAATAACAAGTTTGTTCTGTTAATCAATCTTGTTTTTGATATTGTTGAAGCTACAATATTACTGTTTTATCTTTAAACAACCATTAGGAGTCAAAAAAATGTTTTGACAATCACAGACAATTTTTGAAAAGCCATTATACTATGTTTATATTAACCCACAAGTGGTCCGGATTATCCAGGTATTATAAGGTTTCATCTCGATTGCCAACTGGATGATTTTAATAAATCTAAACCAGAAAATGAAATAAATGATTTGGAGCGAATTCGAGCAGCAAAAATAGAAGATCCTAGAATTACCCAAGAAAGATTATCAAAACTTCTAAAAATCAAAAAATATAAAATCAAAAAATATCTCATAATATTAAATAAAGAGTCTGGAGTTTAAAAAGGTACCATTATTATTCATAAACAAAAGAATACATGTCTATATAAATAAGTCTTAATAAAAGAGTTAGCAAGTAATAAGATGGGGTAGAATTCAATTGATGAAGGCCATTTTAAACTAAACCATATGGGTCTGATACTGTTTTGCTATAAACGCAGTAAATGGAAGAATATTTTGTTCAACACTAGCCTTCTCAAGTGCATCCATATATTCGTTTCGACTTTCGACGGGAATAATCGTCCAGGAATATCCTCCGGAGGCCAGCATAACATTCATAAGAAAGCGTCCGATTCTTCCATTACCATCCATATAAGGATGGATATATACAAAAATGAAATGTCCCAGTACAGCACGAACACAAGCTTCAGGCTCTTCTTTCAATAAGTCAAACAATGTGGGAATCGCGTCACGTACTGCGTCCGGTTTAAGAGGAGTGTGCTTTGAACCTTTAATATAAATCTGATCATTCCGATATCCTGCTAAGTCTGATGGTTTTAAAATACCTACAGCTACACTGGGAGCAAACAATTCACGATACCATGTATTATGATCATTATCGGCAACCTGTCCGGGATTTTTACCACTCAGGATATCTCTTATGCTGTTTTCAACAGCCTGAAATGACTGCCAGTAACCGCGTGCCGCCATTGCATTCTTGTGTTCCCTATCTTTAACATCATCTTCCGGACTCCATAGCCCTGTTTTAACTTTTTCAATCAATTCCTGTGTAACACGATACCCTTCAATAGATAATGAATGATACGCATCAGTGACATAAATCTCTTCAACTTGTTTCAGATAAGCATCAATATCTATTGGCAAACCTGGTGTTTTTGGGAAGTTATCAATAACCGTTTGCCTCATTTGTTGCCACATGAATTTTATTCGATTCACATAAGGAGAAACTTCCCGGGTCCCTATAAAGGAAGGTAATTTATCTTTGAATGGATCGGACTCCCTAATATCATATCCTGCACTTTTCATGGCTTGGAGAATATCATCAGCAATACGATCTCGCCCAATATTGCGAAATGCACCGACTAATCGTCCTGCAATTTTACTATGCCCGTTATCAAGGAGTTTTACTAGAATTTCGGAAGAATCCTTAACTATAGATAATGCTGCTCTTGCATCCGTAGGATACTGAGAGAAGAAATAAGGAGAACTGTTTATTAGGGCAGATGATAAAGAATATAAATTTACTCCATCCTTTTTTATGATTTCGTCTTTAGATGGAATAGATGCAGCCATATCAAAAAAAGATGTACCATGTAAAAGTTGAATAATATTGTTTTGACTTTTGGGAGACTTTACTAATAACTGTCTTGGAACAGACATATTTCCACCGTAAATTGCCAAAGACTGCTCAGAAGACAAACACCATTCTTCACCAAAACGTTCATTAAAATATACTGACACAAAATACCAGAAAGATGTGTACCATGAGGTACTATCACCTTTTTGTTCTTCAGGTCTGGATGAAATATACCATCCTTTTATAACTTCACGGATAAACCCGTTTTTAATTAGACGTTCTCTATGAATACGTGACAACTCAGTTGCTTTAATCACAGCTATTCCCCTAGTGTTTTGAAATTTACTCAAAACCTCTAGTGACTGCGCTAACTTTTCTGCCGGTGTTGCCATTGTTGTTGAAATCTCAATATTGGTTTGTATTTATTCTATTTAGTTTAACATGTCGTGCGTCATTTAGTTTATCGTGTTGTGCTTTATTTAGTTTATTGTGTCGTGCATCATTTAGTTTATCTTGCAAAGATATTCTAATTTCGATAAATTAAATTGGACAAAAGAATAAAGCCGTCTATGATGGATTCAAATCTACCATCACACAACAAAATAAAGTCTTAAAAAAGGATCATAAAGTGAGTATATAGGAACCCTGATAAAAAGGTGTCGTATGTAGTCTCATTAATCCGTCTCAAAAATAAATCTCATAAACCACCTTAAAAAAAACTAATATGAAAATTGGGTACGCCAGAGTTTCTACCAAGGACCAAAACTTGAATTTACAAATTAACGCCCTAAAAACTGCTGGGTGTGAAAAATTCTACTGTGAGAAAATGAGTGCAGTAAAAGATCGTCCCGAACTTGAGATGATGATCTCAAAACTTAGATCAGGAGATGCGGTCATAGTATGGAAACTCGACCGGTTAGGAAGATCCTTAAAGCACCTTGTAGAATTGGTAGCCCTTTTAAAATGGAAGGGGTTGACTTCATCAGTTTAAGCGACAACATAAATACTACAACTCCTAAAGGAAGGTTAATTTTTAATATGTTTGCCTCTTTTGCGGAATTCGAAAGAGAGTTGATAAGTGAACGCACCAGAGCGGGTATTACTGCAATGAAAGAACGTAACCCTGGAGGCGGAAGAGTCCGTGGTCTTAGTAAGGATAACATTGTAAAAGTAACCCTAGCCAAAAATCTCTCCCAAAAAGGAGAGATGAAGCCAGCAGACATTTATAAAAGTTTAGGGTTAAGTAAAGCTACTTATTATCGGTATCTGCAAATTGGAAAAAGTAAATTGAAATGAAACCTACATGACCTACTTCGTTCGCCAAAAAAGATGAAAATGGAGATACCTTTACAAAGGTATTGACCAAACATTAAAAACTATGGCACAAAAAGTTTACTATGAGCAAGTCGTAGCCAAGGGTTGCGGACTTGACATACACAAGGAATCTGTGGTAGCGAAAGTTTCCGGAACAGTAATAAAGAAAGAAACGCAGACATTTTCAACGTTTACACGGTTTTTGAAAGAATTGCGAGAATGCCTATTATCCCTATGCATAACGCACATCTTGAAGAAGAGTACGGGAGTTTACAGGAAGTCAGTATTCAACATCTTGGAAGGGCATGGCTTGACTATCTTGATAGTAAATGCGCGCCATATCAAGTATGTGCCAGGTCACAAGACCGATAAAAAAGACAGCGCATGGATATGCAAGCTATTATTAGCGGGGCTGCTCAAGGGTAGCCTTGTGCCTCCAATAGAGATTCGTAACCTGCGTGATATGACCCGATGCCGGCGCAAACTTGAAAGAGCAGTTACAACGGAGAAAAACCGTATGATTCGACTGCTAGAATATGCGAACATTAAATTAATTATAAAATCAATGTATGCCTAGCCCCTCATTTTCAATAATCCTTTAGACAATCAATATTTACTTATGTTCTTAAATTCCCACTATCAAGTTTAACCAGGCACCAATATAAACAAATATTATGTGTATTTTAAAATCAAACGTTTAAATTAATAAAATTCGTTTACTTTTGAAACATTAATTAATTTTTCAAAATGTCATTATTATTACACAACTATTGGACCAAGATTAAAGAAGGTGACGAAACGTCTTTTAAGTTTCTTGTTATAGAGCTTTTCTCAGATTTGTGTAATTATGCTTATCAGTATACTGCCGATAGATTCCTTTCTGAAGAAATTGTTCTGGATATGTTTATGAAGATTTGGCAGAACAAAGAAAATATCAACCCAAATAAATCAATCAAAGCCTATATTTTTCAATCAGTTCATAATTCTTGCATTAATAGCCTAATACAAAAGAAAAATAAGAAGAACATTAATAATGTTTTTTTATCAAACGAGTCTTGGACAATTATTCAGGAATCTACGCAGATTAATTCATTCCTTCTCGAAAAATTAGAGGCTGAAGATACAGAACGAATTATCAAACAGATTATTCTAACTCTTCCTACTGGTTGTCGTGAAGTCTTTACGTTAAGTCGGTTTGAAAACAGATCAAATCAAGAAATTGCCGAAATTTTAAACATTTCGATTAGCACGGTTAGGACTCAAATATACAGAGCTTTAGAGGAAATCCGTAACGGTCTTTTGAAAAATTATTAATCTTTTTTCATTTTCATGTCACAAATTCAAATTAAAATCTTGTCTTATTAATAGAAGATAATTATGTTAAACACGAATTCATTAAGCGACGAAGTTAAAGGATTAATCACTTGTTATTTAACAGGCGATATTGATCGTGAACAACTTGAAGCATTAAACCTTTGGATTAGCGAAAGTGAAGAAAATAATGATTTATTCAACACGTACAAATCAACCTGGATTCTATCAGGGATGACAAACACAAAAGAGCAGTACCTAGAAAATAATTCGTGGGATAAACTTCAGATCAAATTAGGTTTTGAAAGTGACGATTCAGAATCGGAATCATATCTTAGAAGAATTGGGATTTTTAAAAAACTCCGCACTGCTGCCATTTGGCTACTTTTTTTGGGACTTGGAAGTCTTATCACCCATCTTTTGTCTACAAATAATACCATACAAAATTTCCAAACAGGAATAACAGTTCCATTTGGCACAAAAACAATTGCAAAATTACCTGATGGTTCAACAGTATATCTAAATGCAGGAAGTACAATAATTTACAATCAAGATTTTAATAAGACTAAACGAATTGTATACCTTTCAGGTGAGGCATATTTTAAGGTTGCTACAAATAAGTCAAAACCATTTGAGGTAATCACACCATATGTAATTGTGAGAGCCACAGGGACAAAATTTAATGTAAAAGCATATCCAAACGAAAGATCAATTACTGCTACACTCGTTGAAGGAAAAATTGATATACGCAAAACAGATGACCTCAAAAACATAAGTGGAATTGAACTTAAACCTAAGCAATGTTTTGTGTACTATAAAACCGAGAACAAAGCTAATCCTTCAAATACGAGTATTACTTATACAAAACCATTGCCAGAAAAGAAATACGAAGACCTCAATAATTACCAAGTACTTGATAATGTAAAAACCGAACTGTATACATCTTGGAGTGAGGACAATTGGGTAATTGAGAGCGAATCATTAAGAACATTTGCACCAAAAATTGAGAGAAGATATAATATGGTAATCCGGTTTGGAGATGAAGAGATCAAAAACTACAAATTTACCGGTACCATTCAAAAAGAAACTATTGAACAAATTCTACAAGCATTAAGAATAACAACACCCATGATCAGCTATAAGATTATAAAGGATACTATTAATCTTAAGTTAGATCGGAAAATCAAACAAAGATATGAAAGGAAATAATTCATTAAAAAAAGGAGGAAAAAGAAAAATAATTACACTTTTTACAAAAAAAATAGGAGTAGGTTAGAACTACTCCTATCAAATTAAGTTCCGTTTAAAAAACCTAATTATTCATTTTACATCTACAAATGTATGAAGAAATTACATTATTGGGAGAGATATGTTCAATTTTTCCTCCAAAAAAATCAAATTTTATTTATTATGAAGCTTACAGTTATATTTATCTGTTTGTTTTCGTTATCTGTTCAGGCAACAGGTTATTCCCAATCTGCAAAGGTAACCCTCAATGTTAAAGATGTTTCTCTAAAAGAGATTTTTAAGATGATTGAGAAACAAACATTATGTAGGTTCTTTTATAATGATCAATTTATTGATCTTAATACGAAAGTTTCCTTTAATGCTAATGACATATCTGTTGACGAAGTTCTGAATGACCTTTTAAAAGATGCAAATGTAACCCATAAAGAACTTGATAATAATCTGGTTGTAATAGCACCAATTGATGTTCAAGCTAAGAATACTATAAGCGGAATTGTAATAGATGCACAAACCGGAGAAACTCTTCCGGGAGTGAGTATTTTAATCAAGGGAACCACAAAAGGGACGGGAACAGATAGGCAAGGAAAATTTAGTTTAACGAATTCAGACCCCAATGCTATTCTTGTAGTTTCCTATATGGGATATGAAAAGCAGGAGATAGTAGTTAATAACACAAGTCAGTTCACAATAAGACTTGTTGCGAGTATTCAAAAACTTGATGAAGTTGTTGTAGTTGGGTATGGTACACAGAAAAAAGCAACTTTGACCGGAGCTATATCGTCTGTAACTACCCGAGAGATTCTCACTACTTCAAATGAAAATATCGAAAACATGTTGACGGGGAAGCTTGCCGGCATCCGTATCGTTCAGAAAAGCAGTGAACCGGGTGCATTTAATAATACTATTGATATTCGCGGATTTGGTAATCCGTTAATCGTTATTGATGGTGTACCCAGAGATAACATTGCAGAGTTAGATCCAAACGATATCGCAAGCGTTTCGGTACTGAAAGATGCATCTGCAGCTGTTTACGGTGTTCGCGCTGCAAATGGTGTAGTACTTATTACCACTAACGAGGGGAAAGCAGGCACATTAAAGCTTACCTACACGAGTAGTTTTGGCGTGCAGACCCCTTCTGGTCTTCCTCAAAATGTAGGTGCGGTGGATTGGATGACATTAATGAATGAAAAACAAATGCATAATGCTAATGGTGGCAGCCTTGCATATTCTCAGGCAGATATTGACCAATACAGAAACGGTACCTTGCAAAGTACTAACTGGTTCACACCTGTCATTAACGAGCATCCGTTTCAAACAGCACATAACCTGTCCGCCAGTGGAGGCACTGATAAAATAAATTATTATTTCAGTGTAGGTTATATGAAGCAGGATGGTTTATGGAAGAGCGGGGATCTGAATTACGATAGATATAATATACGCTCAAACATCAGTTCTAAAATCACAAAAGGGCTTACTGCTAAATTAATGATCGGCGCCACAATGGATCAGAAAAATCAGCCTTACTCTGATGCATGGTCAATATTTAAGTCTCTTTGGAGGCAAATGCCAACTCAATCTGTTTATGCAAATAATAATCCGGAATATCTTGGTGGTACTGTAGATGGTACAAGCCCGATGGCGATGTCATCTTCTGACGTATCAGGATATCAACAGTATAATAACAAATGGATACAGAGTTCATTTTCTTTAAATTATGATGTTCCTTGTATTACAGGTTTACAAGTGAAGGGTCTGTTTAGTTATGATTACAGTATGTCAGATATTAAACGATATCGGAAGGTATTTAATCTTTATTCTTATAATGCAGTAACAAATATCTATACTCCTACTATTAGTCAGGCTCCCAATAATTTATACAGATACTTCTCCGAAAGTCCAACTTCTTTATTGCAGGGTTCCCTTAATTATCGTCATTTATTTAACGGAGTACATAATCTAAATGCATTGCTACTTTATGAAGAGAGTACCCGAAACGGCGACAACTTCTATGCATCAAGAGATCTTTCACTTCAGGTGGATCAACTTATTGCCGGAAGTAGTTTAAACCAGGTAGGTTATATGAATTCAGGCGGCCTCTATAAATTGACAAACAAAGGAGTAGTAGGTAAATTTAATTATGACTTTAAATCAAAATATTTGGCAGAATTTAGCTTCAGGTATGATGGTTCTTCCAAATTTCCTACCGACAAACAATGGGGTCTCTTTCCCGCCATCTCTGCTGGTTGGAGAGTTTCGGAAGAAAAATTCATGAAAGAAAATAAAGCTCTTTCATTTATTGATAACCTGAAATTCCGTGCATCCTACGGTAAAGTAGGAGATGATGGCGCTTCTTCCTATCAGTTTATTTCCGGTTATGTCTATCCTTCAAGTGGTAGTAATACGGGTTTGGCTGGTGGGGCTGTTTTTAATGGCAATTTTATAAACGCTGTAGGTTTCACTAACCTGCCCAATCCTAATATTACCTGGTTTACGTCAAACATGCTTAATGGGGGTGTTGACTTAGATATGTGGCATGGTTTATTAGGTGTTTCGGTTGATATTTTCAACCGTACCAGAAATGGGTTGCTGGCAACGGAATTGTTAAGTTTGCCCAGCTCACTGGGTGCAGGTTTACCACAGGAAAACATGAATAGCGATCAAACCAGAGGTTTTGACGTGGAGGTAAAACACAAGAGTACCTTAGGAAAATTCATATTTTCCTTTGATGGCAACTTTTCTTATACACGCACCAAATGGTTGAGCTATATTCAGGCTACGGCGGGTAATTCCTACAAAAACTGGACAAACAATCTCAATAACCGAAATAACGATATATGGTGGGGGCAGGGTTATGACGTTCAATATCAGTCTTATGCTAGTATAATCAATAGTTCAACTTATGTTAGTAGAAGTGCCCTTCCTGGAGACTATGCATATCAGGACTGGAATGGTGATGGTGTGGTTGACGGTAACGATGTCCATCCTATTGCAGCTAATTCTTCTCGTCCTTTAATCAATTTTGGTTTAAGTTTAAATGTCAAGTATAAAAATTTCGATCTGAATGCATTATTACAAGGAGCAGCAATGGTATGGGCATCATATCCTGAAGCACTAAATGGACCGCTTTATTTTAATCCGGGGAGTGCATTGAGCCAGTTTATGAACAGATGGCATCCCGAAGATCCTACGGCTAATCCCTATGATCCTAATACCAAGTGGGTATCTGGATATTACGCCTATACCGGAAGTGTGGCTGATCAAAATTCAGCACGAGGGGTACAAAATGCCTCTTACTTGAGATTAAAGAGTCTTGAAATCGGTTATACCTTAGACAAGAAACTTACTTCAAAAATAGGTATTAGCAATGCCCGGGTTTATTTTAATGGATATAACCTTCTCACTTTTACCGGAATTAAAAATGTGGATCCAGAACATCCATCCGATACATATGGGTATGTCTATCCGTTGAACAAGTCCTTCAACATCGGTTTAAGTGTTTCTTTTTAATTGTTAAGATTTGTTAATTTATAAGCAAACGGTTATGAAAAAATTTAAATATTTGTTTTTGATATTTTGTATCGGATTATTGGCTTGTAATAAGCTGAATGTCCCTCCAATGAATATCATTAAAGATCAAGATGTATTCAACAGTGTCGATGGAATCACAGCATATATGGCTAAATTATACAGTTTGTTGCCTGTAGAAGATTTCAAATATAGCGCCAATCTTGGATTTGATAATTGGAACTATATCGGAAACATCAACTCATATGCAGGAGAAGGTGGTGGTAGGAATATTAGCTCAATAAGCAACGGAAATACCGGATATTGGCCTTCTGCTTATAAACTTATCAGGCAGGCCAATTATTTCATAGAAACACTACCAAAATATAGTGCAGATTTCAGTAACAATCAGACCCTGATAAATCAATGGCTTGGAGAGGCACACTTTATTCGTGCTTATACCTATTTTGCATTAGCAAAAAGATATGGTGGAGTTCCTCTAATTGATAGCGTTCAATATTATCCGGGACAAAGTTTACAAGAATTACAGGTTCAACGAAATTCGGAAGAAGAGGTTTATAATTTCATAGGTAAAGACCTGGATATAGCAATACAAGGACTTGGTATAACTAGCGAGCAGAAAGGCAGAGCAAATAAATATGCGGCAGCGGCACTCAAGTCGAAAGTGATGCTTTTTGCGGGGTCGATTGCTAAATATAACACTACTCAGCTTTTTGATAAGTCTGGTAAACGCTTGCTTGGCATTCCAGCCAGTAAAGCCGATACTTATTTCAAAGCAAGTTATGATGCATCTATGCTACTACAAGGACATTACTCTCTTTACAGGGCTGGTAATCCTGATAAGTATCAGAATTACATAAGTCTTTTCTTCGATGATAATAGTTCTGAGAATATTTTCGTAAAATATTACCACTATCCGGATGTAGTTCACAGCTATGATGCACTCTGTGTTCCATTTCAACAAACAGGTCCGGGTTATAGTTCATATATGAATCCCACACTCAATTATGTGGAATTGTTTGACGGATTGCCAAAAAATGCTGACGGGACATTGAAAACTCAAGACGCTAATGGTAAATATGTTTTGTACAGTGATCGTATGGGCATATTTGCAAATGCGGAACCAAGGCTTCGGGCTACTGTAATTTTCCCAGGTGATGTATTCCGAGGACAAGTGATTGACGTCTGCAGGGGGATATATACGGGTTCGGTTACAAATGGTATAAGTTCCCTGATACCAGACGGATATACCGGAACATACCCTACTACAAATCTGAAGACCTCATCAACAAGTTCCCAAACTCCTTACACTTTGCCAAATGGGACAAAGATGAATCCTGCAGGTCTAAGTGGCGTCTTTACTGGCGGTGGGGTGTGTACAAAAACAGGATTTTTCATTCGCAAATACATGAATCCCAATAAAGCGCAGGCAGATATGGTGCTGCATCACTCCGATCAGTCATGGATTGACATGCGTTATGCTGAAGTTCTTTTAAATCGTGCCGAAGCAGATTATGAATTATATACCGATGGTAAAACAGATAAAGATTACCGTCAGGATGCTTATACTTGTATCAATGATATCCGTGATAGGGCCGGAGCAGTTTTATTAACAGATCCAAACCAACTGAATATTAATATTATCCGTATTGAAAGAAAAAAAGAGCTTGGTTTTGAGAACAAGACCTGGTGGGATATCAAACGTTGGAGGGTGGCTGACAAGGAAATTAACAATGCAACCTACAGGATATTAAACCCCTTCTACGCTGCAAATGCATACGCATATTTCTTTGTCACAAGGCTACAAGAAGAAAACCCAATTTTTACATTCAACCCTTTATGGTACTATGAACCAATTCCAGCTGGTGAGCTTATAACGAATCCCAATTTGATACAAAACTCTGGCTATTAATCTGAAAATTTTCAATCATGAAAAAAATATTTTATTTCTTATTCTTTTGCACGATATTATTTACTGTCAACTCATGCTTTAAGATAGATGACACCGCAGCTCCTGATAAAGTACTTGCAGGTAGTGTTGTTGATTCAACCTCCGGTCTGCCGATCCAAACTGAACAAGGTAATGGTATTCGGATTAAACTGGACGAATTGAGTTGGAGTGCTAATCCAATTCCAACATATTTCTGGGTAAAACAGGATGGAACATTTAATGATACCAAGATATTTGCAGGAAGATACAGAGTTACACCTATTGATGGTCCTTTTGTTCCTCTTATTCAACTTAATAGTAATGGAGATACAATCAGTAACAGAAGTAAAATTTTGGAAATAAACGGCACTATGAAGTTGAATTTTACCGTGGAGCCTTTTCTAAAAGTTGAATGGGTCAGCGATCCGGTTGTAAATTCGGATAGTACTGTTTCTGTACAAATCAAATTTTCAAGGGGAACTACCAATCCGGCATATCAGTTCAACGTTACTGATGCTTACCTGTTTGTAAGTGAAAATTCGTATGTTGGAAATAACAATTTTGACGTCAGGTATTCAATACAGGTTTCTTATAGTGGTACTACAGGTAATGCTCTTCTTGGGCAGACAATAGCTATTAAAACCAAGAAGATGCCTGGCAACAGAACTTACTATATCCGAGTAGGCGCACGAACGGCGGATAATGTGCAGAAACGCTATAATTACACGGATATTAAAACAGTGTCAATTCATTAAGTAGAATAATAAAACGAATCACAGCTGTCCGGGAAAGGAGTAAGAGAGAGTTGATTTATTAAGATCAATTCGAGATGGTTGCTTTTGTACTTAACGCAAAACTAAAATGGTTAAGAGTTAAAGTATGAATTTTGCCGGACAGCTGTTTCTTTACCAACTAATTAATAATTGACCTGGGTAAAGTAAAATAGGAAAAACATCAAAACCACACGATGAAGATAGGTATGCTAAAAAAATTTCTACATATAATCACGTATGTAGTAATACTTTTTGCGACACTTAAAGGCTATCATTTTATCAGAAAGATAGTTACGGGGCTATTTCCTAATACCATAAGTTAGCCGATTTTAGCTAGTCTTACATATAAAGTTGCTTAGTATTCCAGTTTTTTTGAAGCTAACCAGTAATGTATTCGGAGAGGTATTCAAATAAATATTGAATTTACTCGAATTGATTACCAAAGAAGTTGAGAGCAAGAATCATCAAAATTTATTTTTACCAGTCAAAAGTGAAAAAGAATGAGATACTTTAATTTTTTATCAATTAGCATATTGTTTTTTCTTTTTATATCTAAAGGGTTATATTCCCAAACCAATTTTAAGATAGAAGAGAATTTTGAAAAGTCGAGCCAGAAATATGAAAAGATAGGCAAGGGGCTTTGTAAAACAGAAAATGGATTTTTAAAGACACGGAATGCTTATGCCAGCTTTGGAGATCTGAGTTGGGCTAATTACGAAATAAAATTTAGCGCCCGAACACCTGTTTCTGAAAAGCAGGTCCAGATATGGTCGGGTTTTAGAGCAGCTAACCGTGATGACCGTTATGTCGTAGCATTAAAAGGTGGTGGACAAAACGATTTATACCTGGATAGGTTAGGGTACATGGGCACAGATGATTTTCTAGCTTTACGTCATCTCGATTTTGTTTTGCAACCTGGCAAATTTTATGATTTTAAGATACAGGTTATAGGAAGCCGCATCCGGATATTTTTGAATCATGAAACTTTACCAAGGATAGATATTGTTGATAAATATTCCGAAATGGCCCCTTTAGGGAAAATAACATTAGGTGGTAGTTGGACAGAAACCGATTTTGATAACTTTTCAGTGCAATCGCTTAATGCAAATGTATTGGCAAATGTACCTGTACAAGAATATACTTCCCCTGAAGTGAACAAGGAAAAGAAACGCCAGGCTGAAAGATCTGCTTATAAGCCGGTTAAAGTTGATAATATCAACCAGACAAGAACTAAAATATCACTAAACGGGGATTGGTTATTTTATCCTGATTACGAGATAAAGAATGATGACGAAGCTATTTTGCCAACTCAAAACGATAGTAATTGGAATGTCCTGAGAGTTCCTAATTTTTGGAACCCAAGCCACAATTGGCTGTTTGGTGAGCGGTACGGTAACGCCAGCAAGGGTACGTCTGATAGTTATTATCAAAAAGAGAGGGATCGTTGTGAAGCTTATACTTTTGATTATAAAAAGACAAGTATTGGATGGTACCGTCTATGGGTAGAATTACCTAAAACCATTGCAGATAAACATCTGGAACTTTGCTTCGATGCTATTTCAAAATCAGCTGTGGTTTGGATAAACGGACAAAAAGCAGGTAGTAATGTGGGCATGTTCGGAGCATTAAATATAGATGCCACCGGATTATTGAAGCCCGGAAAAAACCTATTGGCAGTAAAAGTATATAGAGATTATATTAAGGATATTGAAAATGCAGATAAAATTGTTGGGGTTGCATTTTCGGTAGAAATTACTCAAAAAATGTTAAAGGATCTGCCACATGGGTTTTACGTAGACGACCCGGCGGGAATATGGCAACCTGTTTCGATAGAGATCACGAACTCGCTTAGAATTGATAATGTTGTAATAAAGCCCAATTTGAACAGTGCAGTTTTTGATGTTACCATAAAAAATTATTCTCAACAGGTACAAGACTTTTCTCTCAATACAGATATTATCCCATCTCAATCAAAGATCCCTTTATATAAAGGAACCTCCCTTAAAAGTGTACAGTTAAAACCCGGAGAGCAAAGAGAATTTTCATACCAGGTTAGTGGACTAAAACCAAAACTATGGTCACCTGCAACTCCTAACTTATATGATTTCTGTTTTACTCTTCATACTGATATAGGCAAAAAAGAGCTCGATAGAAAAGTGATTAGTTCGGGATTCAAAACGTTTGAAGTAAAAGGTGATTATTTTTATTTGAATGGTAAGCCTTACTGGTTAAGGGGAGCCAATCAAACCGCAATGACTCTGGCCCCTAACGACTCGGCTCTGGCTGATCGGTTTTGTAAACTGATGCACCAAGGTAATATAGCTGTCACTCGCACTCATACAGCCCCTTATACAGAGGTTTGGATGAATGCGTCAGATAAAAATGGAGTCGGAATCAGCTTTGAAGGAACATGGCCTTGGTTAATGATTGGCGCTAATCCCATACCCGATACGAAGATGTTGGAGATATGGAAGAATGAATTTTTTGACCTCATGAAGAAATACAGGAATCACCCGTCTTTGCTGATGTGGACGATCAATAATGAAATGAATTTCTACAGCAACGATCCTGATATTGACAGAGCAAAAAAGAAGATGCAGATTATTTCAGATGTCGTAAAGCAAATGAGAGTGATAGATCCCATTCACCCGATCTGTATTGCCTCGAATTATTCCCGTAAAGAAACTCAAAAAAGATTCGGTGAAGAGTTTATGAAAACTATAGACGATGGCGATATTGATGATATTCATAAGTATCCTAACTGGTACAATGAATCGATATTCAAGGAATTTAACGGAGAATTTCAAGCAAGATCTAAATATCCGGAAAGGCCTTTAATCAGTCAGGAAATGTCGACAGGCTATCCCGATGAAACTGGACATCCTACAAGATTTTATACATACGTTCATCAAACTCCGGCATCATTGGTAGGGAAATATGCGTATGCCTATAATGATCCCAAATATTTCCTGCAAACCCAGGCTTTCATAACTAAAGAACTGGCGGAGGCACTTCGTAGAAGTAATGAACAAGCTGCCGGAGTTCTTCATTTTTCTTTGGCTACATGGTTCAAAAATGTGTACCTGTACAAGGAAATCACTCCGTTCCCTACTTATTACGAAATGAAAAAGGCATTGCAGCCGGTGCTTGTTTCTGCGGAACTTTGGGGCAGACATTTTTATGCTGGTGATCAATTACGGGGAAGGGTCTGTATTGTAAATGACAAGGAAGATGGGAGTGATCTGCCGGAAACATCTTTGGAATGGCAACTGGTTGGAGAAAACAATAAGATTATCGCAAATGGAAAGGAAAACATTTCTTCAGTAAAATATACCGGAAGAAGGTGGGTAGACTTACAGATAGCTATTCCCCGAAATCTATCGCAAAAGAAGATCAATGGAAAATTAGTGTTGAAGTTGAACGAAAAAGGTAATTTGATTTCCGAAAACGAATATGACCTTTTGTATGCAACCAAAGAATGGGCAAGTGATATGGCTACTTTGGCGAATAAAAAATTGGTAGTGGTAGATCTTTCAAAAGATATACTACCTGTGTTAGATTTCTTGCATTTAAAACACTCGACACAATCTTCTGTAAAAGAAGCGCTCAATCAAAAGGCAGATGTATATATTCTGACTGGGCTTGATTCATCAAAAATATCAGCGGAAGAGATAAAGGGAATAAAATTGGTTGTTAAACAAGGTGGGAAAGTATTAATGTTGAATTCCGGCCAATTGGCTTCGACACTATATCCCCAATATATTCGCGGGGTTATCAAAGCCAACCCGGAAATTGTCATGATGGATATTCCTGAATCTTCAGTATTTGATGATATTGAGCCTTTAGAAACAAGGTATTTCAATAATAATAAAAAAGAAATACCTACGGTTTGTTCGGGTGCATTCCAGATCAACCGTATTCCAGGTATTGAAGCGTTGGCTTCTTCTGTTGGAGTGCATGGATATTTGCAAGGCGATATTTACACAAGAAGCCTGTCACTTGATAAAATGAAAGGTTTCCCGATTGTAAAAATTAATGATAACAAAGGAATGATCATTCTATCTACTATGGCGCTTAACAAAGGAATGATCGATCCTATTGCAGGTAAACTACTTTCAAATTTATTGATGACTTTAGCTAAGTGACATTGTTAAAAAATCAGACATGACAAGCTTCTCAAATAAGAATAAAGTTATTGTTGTGCAAAGTCTTAAATAAGAATAAATATGAGACCTTTAAATTTGATCCTTGCCTCACTTACTTTAGCAAGTTGTAGTACTTCAGGAAAATCGACCTCGTTTCATTTGCCTGAATTAGCAAACAGTGGTAAACCCAGGAATGTCGTATTCATTCTTTCTGACGACCATCGATATGATTACATGGGTTTTATAGGTAAAGTTTCCTGGCTTAAAACACCTAATATGGATCGTATGGCAGCCGAAGGAGCATATATTAAGAATGCATTTGTCACTACTTCTCTTTGCTCTCCTAGTCGTGCTTCTATTCTGACGGGGCTTTATTCACATACCCATAAGGTAGTCGATAATTCTACCCCACTTCCCAAAGGGCTAACCTTTTTCCCTCAATATTTGCAAAAGGCTGGATATCAAACTGGTTTTTTTGGTAAGTGGCACATGGGTAATGACTCAGGTGAGCCCCAGCCCGGGTTTAACCATTGGGAAGCTTTTAAAGGGCAAGGAGAATATTACAATCCTCGAATAAATTTAAACGGAGTTTGGAAGCAGTATAAAGATAGCACATATTCTACCGATATGCTTACTGAACACGCCATTGATTTTATGAAAGAGCAAAGAAAAGCAAACAAGCCGTTTTTTGTTTATCTATCGCTCAAAGGTGTACATGATAACTTCCAACCTGCTAAGCGGCATAAAGGTTATTATTCAAATAATAAGTTGATTCTTCCCGAAAATTTTAACTCGCCTTACTACGGAATAAAACAACTTCCTTCAATTGACCCAAAAACGGGAAAACCAGCAACTGCCAAAGAATTTTATGGAGAAAACATGACACCTAACTGGGTCAAAAATCAACGTGAAAGTTGGCATGGTGTCGACTATTCATATCATGGCCGGCCATGGAAAGATCAGGTGATTAATTATTGTGAGACATTGATGTCTGTCGACGAAAGTATTGGTTCAGTTCTTGACTACTTAAAAGATGCTGGTATTGATGATAACACATTAGTTATTTATATGAGCGATAATGGCTTTGCATGGGGAGAACATGGCCTGATAGACAAACGACAGTTTTATGAAGAGTCTGTTAGAGTTCCAATGTTGGCAAGGTGTCCTGAATTGTTTAAGGGAGGACAAGTATTAGAAAAAATGGTACAAAATGTGGATATCGCTCCTACAATATTGGCTTTTGCTGGATTAAACAAAGCAAAAAATATGGTCGGCAACTCATTTATTCCTTTGTTGCAGGGAAAAGATATTCAATGGCGTGACCGCATTTTCTATGAATACTACTGGGAGTATGAATTTCCGCAAACACCTACAGTCTTTGGAGTTCGTACTGAACGTTATAAGTACATCAGGTACTATGGAATTTGGGATACAAACGAGTTTTACGACTTAAAAAAGGATCCTAATGAAACCCAAAATCTGATTGGTGTACCAGAACTTCAAGACACGATTAAACAGATGAACCACTCTTTATATGATTGGTTGGAATCAACCGGGGGAATGTCTATTCCACTTAAACGAACCGAAACACCTCATTTTGATCATCGTAATCAAGGACTATATTAATATGAAAACTTTTCATTCGTTATTTATGTTAACTGCTGCATCATTGATAGTTAACACTTCTTTAGCTCAGCAGCGTTTACCCAATGTGGTATTTATCTTAATGGACGATTTGGGATATGGTGATCTGAGTTGTACTGGTGCCCTACAGTATAAAACACTCAATATCGATGGTCTGGCTAAGCAGGGAATTCGTTTTACGAATTTTGTTTCGCCCCAGGCGGTTTGCAGTGCATCACGTGCTGGTATCCTTACGGGTTGCTATCCTAACCGGCTTGGTATTTCAGGTGCCCTTTCCCCTTATTCAGAAATCGGGTTAAATCCTGCGGAAGAGACAATCCCTGAAATACTGAAACAACACAATTATAAAACAGCTGCTATTGGTAAATGGCATTTGGGGCATCAACTCGAGTTTTTACCACTAAATCAAGGGTTTGATGAATATTTAGGGCTTCCATACTCTAACGATATGTGGCCTGTTTTTTATGACGGAAGCAGGAATATTCCACAAGCCTATGTCGGAAAGTTAAAATATCCCGAGTTGCCATTAATTAAAAACAATGAGAAGATCAAGGAAATAAAAACGCTGGAAGATCAAGCTGGACTGACAACTTTGTATACAGAGACAGCTGTCGATTTTATTAACAGAAACAAGAAAAACCCTTTCTTTTTATATCTGGCACATTCAATGCCACATGTCCCTTTGGCTGTTTCTGCCAAATTTAAAGGCAAAAGCGGTCAGGGTTTATATGGCGATGTAATCATGGAAATTGACTGGTCCGTGGGTGAAATTTTAAAAGCGCTCGAAAAAAATGGACTAACGAAAAATACACTGATTATTTTTACTTCAGACAATGGTCCGTGGCTTAATTTCGGTAATCATGCAGGTTCAGCCGGAGGTTTTCGCGAAGGAAAAGGAACCAGTTTTGAAGGTGGTCAGCGTGTGCCATGTATCATGAAATGGCCCGGTCATATTTCTGAAGGTACAGTTTGCAACAAACTTGTTTCTACCATTGATATACTTCCTACTTTGGCCAAAATTACCCATTCTAACCTTCTAAAGAAAAAAATTGATGGGGTCAATATCTTGCCCTTATTACTAGGAGACGAAAATGCCAATCCGCGTAAAACTTTTTTGTACTACTACCGGAAGAATAGTCTGGAAGCCATTAGAGAAGGAAACTGGAAGTTGGTTTTTGCTCATCCCGGCCGAACTTATCACGGATTTATGCCAGGTAAAGACGGCTTTCCGGGTGACACGAACGAAAACTTTCTCTTTGAAGAGGGATTGTATGATCTGCGTCGCGATCCGGGTGAACAATATGATGTAAAAGAAATGTATCCGGAAGTGGTATCGAAGCTTAAAAAACTAGCTGACGAAGCCCGAAAAGATCTGGGAGATGATTTAATGAATGTAAAAGGAGCGAATAACCGCGAACCTGGTCGTATTCAGAAATAAGTATCCTGTATTTTTTATCATGATAAAATATGAAGCAGATTCCACAAATCATTTAATAATATAACGATGAGAAAAAAGTTAATCCTAATAATAGCATCTTTATTGATTATAGTTGAAGCAGCTTATGCTCAGAATAAACATTCTCAAACAACAAAATATCCATCGTATAAAGGATTAATAATGGCCGGTTACCAGGGTTGGTTCCGGGCACAGAAGGATGAACAAATATTTCCTGACGAATCTCAGGTACGTATTGACATATGGCCTGAGGTAAATGAATATGAAAAAACGTATCCTACCGGATTGAAATTAGCCGATGGTAGTACTGCCAGATTTTTTAGTTCTACGGATAAAAGCACCGTTGATCTTCATTTTAAATGGATGAAAGAGTATGGGGTAGATGGGGTTTTTATGCAACGTTTTTTCAACACGACTAAACCCGGCAGTGATAGAACTGCAGCTACCGGCGTTTTGAGAAATGCTTTTGAAGCTGCATCAAAATATGAGCGCGCAATTGCAGTAATGTATGACCTCTCGGGATTGAACCCTTCCGGCGAAGATTGTTCCTCGATAATTGAAGACTGGAAATATTTGGTTGACTCACTAAATGTAACCAACCAAAAAGGCACCAAAACATATCTTCATCATAACGGGAAACCGTTGGTAGCCATTTGGGGCATAGGTTTTCCGGATCGCCCCTATAACATTCGAAATATCGGGATACAGCGATTGATGGACTTTCTTAAAAATGACCCGAAATATGGAGGTTGTTCCGTAATGCTTGGCGTACCCACATTCTGGCGCACCCTAAACTCGGATTGTGCCAACGATCCCTATTTGCATGAAATTATCAAACAGGCAGATATTGTAATGCCTTGGATGGTGCAACGTTTTACGCCACTTCTTCATAACGATATGGATCGTTATAGGGATTTAATTCTAGGTGACATTAAATGGTGTAAGAACAACAAGATCGACTATGTTCCTTGCGTTTGTCCAGGTTTTAGCTGGCACAACCTGAGTCGTATTGAATTTCCCAATGATGCTAAGCCAGTTGGATCTATTCCGCGACAAGGTGGCTTGTTTTATTGGCAACAGATGTCTACAGCCATTCTTGCCGGAGCAGACATGATATATGTAGCAATGTTTGATGAAGTAAACGAAGGAACGGCTATCTTTAAATGTACCAATAATCCGCCGGTAAGTAAAGTTGCTCAATTTATCAATATGGACGGAAAACCCTCCGACTATTATCTTCAGTTAACCGGAGCAGCTGCTAAAATGCTTCGAAAAGAAAAGCCTTTATCTCTGAAATTACCTGAACTAAAATAGTTTCCAGTTTTTGAATTTACCTATTATGAAAAAATATTTTTTGAAAATATTACTATTGATTTTCTTTTGTAGCAATATTACGGCGTCGAATTTAAAAAGTATCCGGGATTTTGGTGTTAAACCCGGCAATAGCGCAACAGTGAATAGAATAAATCTTCAGAAAGCAATTGATTGGGCAACACTAAGTGGATCAGCTCTATTTGTCGATCCTACAGATGAACCCTATCATATAGATGGAGGAATAATTTTAAAGAAGAATGTTTCATTAATAGGAGTTAACGGACCAACACCTAGAGGAACTGCCCATCCCACAAAGAAACAGCCTGTGGGGAGTGTATTTATGATTACCGACAGGAAAAACGTATTTATAACTGTTGAATCGAGCACACAAATTAAAGGGCTTCAATTCTGGTATCCAGAACAAACCTTAAATGATCCAAATGCCATTATACCTTACCCTGCTACAATTCAAATTTCGAAAACGAGCATGACTCAGGGAGTATATTTGTCATGCCTGACCTTTTATGGGGAATATTTGGCTATGGACTTTAATGCTTTGCCGCAATACCCTTGTGAGTTGATGATTTTTGAACATTGTTATGGATATCCATTAAGCGGTGAATTTATCCGAATGAACTATTGTTATGATATTCCGCGGATTCTTCACTGTCATGTTAATCCTTCCGTTCAACGATTTATCAGGGGTGGTTACAGTAGAGCCGTGGTAGATGCTGTTATAGCAAAAAAGACTTATGCTTATTCAATCAATAATACTGATAACGCTCAAATTATGGATCTCTTTACTTTTGGTTCGTATGGCGGTATTTTACTTGGGAGTGAGTCATACGGACAACTGACCAATTTCAATTTTGATTGTGTAGCGGTTGGAATACATAAGATGGGGAGCAACAGCAAAAATCGGAATTGGCAAATTGCTCAGGGGTCAATTATTGCTAATTGTGGTGAAAAAGTAGCAAATATTCATCCCATTATTATTGAAGGGGAAGGAAATACTTCACTCAGTAATGTGGAAGCTTTTTCAGGCGGAAACGAAGCGTTGACTACCGTGCCGGAAAAACAGTCCTGGGACTTTATGCTGGTCAAGGGTAATAAAAAATTGACAGTCACGATCTTTGGTAGCCGGATGAGGAATTATTCTTCTAGAAAACCAATAACCATCGAAAATAAACTAGCCGTGATTCAGGCAGTGGCTTGTATAGACAAAGATGAAAATTTATTCAATCAGGTTTTCGAAACCCAGGAAAAGTAGTTTCACAAAACAAGATGAATACTCAATCATAATATATTGTTTTTAAGTAACTTTAAATAAATCATTAAAATTTCTATAATGCAAATATTTCATAACCTCCGCAATTTAAGCCTTACTCTTATTTTTTTAGGTCTGACGGTTAATGTTTCTGCGCAAAAACAGGTTGTTGATTTTGTCAATCCATATATTGGGAACATTAGTCATTTACTGGTGCCAACTTATCCAACTATTCATCTCCCGAATAGTTTTTTACGGGTATATCCGGAACGAGAGGACTTTACAAGTGAATTGCTCAAGGGGTTACCATTGATAGTGACCAGCCATCGTGGAAGTTCGGCTTTCAACTTAAGCTCGTTTCAGGGCGATGAAAAAGATATTAAACCTGTTATCTCTTACAACTATGATCAGGAAAAAATAACACCATATTCATATTCAGTCTATTTGAATGATCAACAAACAGAAGTTCAGTTTGGGGTATCGCACCAGTCGGCATTGTATGAATTTGATTTCACTCAAAACCTTCCTGTTTACCTCGTGCTAAACTCACTCGATGGAGGTCTGAAGTGGGATGGAGAAGCAATTTCCGGTTTTCAGTCTCTCGAAAACAATACAAGCGTATACATATATCTGAAGCCTGAAAAAGCTCCTGAAAGTATTTGGGTTATGAAAGATAACCGTTTAACACATGGACATGAGGCAAAAGGCCAAAATGCATGTGTCGTATTGAAGTTTGACAAAGGAACAAAATCAGTCCGTTTACGCTATGGAATTTCGTTTATCAATGAAGACCAGGCGAAGAAAAATCTGAATCGTGAAATTCAAAATTACGATTTAAAGTCCTTGCAAGAAAGCGGACGCAAAATATGGAACGAATCTCTCGGTAAGATTGAAGTAACCGGAAGTTCTGACAATGAAAAAACAATTTTTTATACTTCATTTTATCGAACTTTCGAACGTCCGGTCTGCATTTCAGAAGATGGTAGATATTTTAGTGCTTATGATGGAACCGTACACAATGACAACGGAACATCTTTTTATACAGATGACTGGATTTGGGATACCTACCGTGCCCATCATCCTTTGCGGATTTTGATTGATCCGAAAAAAGAAGAAAATATTCTTAACTCATATATAGAGATGGCCGGGCAAATGGAGCATTATTGGATGCCTACCTTTCCTGAAATAACGGGTGACCACCGCTGTATGAATTCCAACCACGGGGTCGCATCGGTGCTTGATGCTTATATGAAAGGTTTGCGAAACTTCAGTCTGGAGAATGCATATAGGGCCTGTAAAGGAGGTGTCACTGAAAAGACGCTGGCTCCATGGTCAGCAAAACCCGCCGGAAAACTTGACCGGTTTTATTTAAACCACGGATACATTCCTGCTTTGAAAGCTGGCGAAAAAGAAACAATTCCCGAAGTACATTCGTTTGAACGCCGACAACCGGTTGCAGTAACTCTAGGAACCTCTTACGATGAATGGTGTTTGTCACAGATTGCCAAAGAGTTGGGTAAATATGATGATTATAAATATTTTCTGAAATGTTCTTACAATTACCGAAATTTGTTCAATCCTAAAACCGGATTTTTCCATCCTAAAGACAGCGATGGTAATTTTATTGAACCATTCGATTATGTCTTTTCAGGAGGCATGGGCGCTCGGGAATATTATGGAGAAAACAATGCTTGGATTTATCGTTGGGATGTTCAGCATAATGTGGCTGATTTGATCAGTCTTATGGGTGGGAAAGAAAAATTTATTGATAACCTGGATGCTATGTTTACTCAGCCATTGGGCAAGAGCAAATATGAATTTTTCGCTCAATTACCTGATCACACCGGCAATGTGGGTCAATACTCAATGGCTAACGAACCATCATTGCATATTCCGTATTTATACAATTATGCAGGACAACCTTGGAAAACTCAGAAATGTATCCGCACATTGCTCAATGAATGGTTCAGGAACGATTTAATGGGTGTTCCCGGCGATGAAGACGGTGGTGGAATGACATCATTTGTTGTATTCTCATACATGGGATTTTACCCGGTAACTCCTGGCATGCCTGTCTACAATATTGGAAGTCCACTTTTCGAAAATGTAAAGATTCATCTTGAAAACGGAAAAATATTTGAGATCGTAGCCAGGAATTGCTCATCAGAAAATAAATACATTCAGTCTGCTACTTTAAATGGCCAGGTCTGGAATAAACCATGGTTCAGTCATCAGGATCTTATCAATGGCGGTAAACTGGAACTTCAGATGGGTTCCAAAGCGAACTACAGTTGGGGGAGTTCTATAAAAGATGCACCACCTTCTAGTGAAAAAGAAGATTAATTTTAAAGCCCTTCATCAATTTAACATTTACCCTAAAAGACAAGCTACCTTCAAAATATTTAAATATAATGGCTAAAAAAATAAAATACTTATTACTATTAGGATTGTTTTGTCCTTTATTCTTATTGTCACAGCCAATCGAAAACCGTGAGAAATACGATATCTCAAAAGATAAAGTATTGTACACCATTGGCTATGCCCATCTCGATACAGAATGGAACTGGGAATACCCTACTACAATTAATCAATTCATCAAAAAGACGATGGAGGATAATTTCAAACTCTTTGAAAAATACCCTGATTATGTTTTCAATTTCACCGGTTCAAGGCGCTATAATATGATGAAGGAGTATTATCCTGAGTCATACAAGAAAGTGAAGGATTATATCGCACAGGGTCGTTGGTTTATTTCGGGTTCCTCTGTTGATGAAGGTGAGGCAAATATCTCCTCTTCTGAATCTGTACTCAGACAGGTTCTTTATGGCAACCTTTATTTCAGAAAAGAATTCAATAAAGAGAGTTACGATTATATGCTTCCCGATTGTTTTGGTTTTGTTGCCACATTGCCTTCAGTATGGGGTCATGCAGGACTTTTGGGGTTCTCCACTCAAAAGTTAACCTGGCATTCTGCAAATGGGGTTCCATTTAATGTAGGTGTATGGGAAGGTCCTGATGGGAAAGGGTTGTTGGCCGCACTAAATGCAACCAACTATGGCGGTGGCGTTGTTGAAAGACTCGATAAAGACAAAGAATGGACAGATCGTATCACAGGTAGTATCAGCAAATATGGTATTCCTTTTGATTTTAAATACTATGGCACCGGCGATACCGGCGGGGCTCCAAGAGAAAAAGATGTTGTCAATGCAGTAAACAGTATTAAACATCCTGACGGTAATTTCAAAGTTATCCTCACTGCTTCTGATCAGATTTTCAAGGATATTACACCTGCAATAAGAGCAAAGTTACCCACATATTCAGGCGACCTTTTGCTCACAGAACACAGCTCAGGATCAATGACCTCAGAATCCTTTATGAAACGTGCTAACCGTGAGAATGAAGTTCTTGCCAAATCAGCAGAACAACTTGCTTCTATTGCCGACTGGATGGGTGGCGCTGCATATCCAACAACAAAAATCAACAATTCCTGGGATCTGGTTTTAGGTAGTCAATTTCACGATATCCTGCCCGGTACAGCTACCCCTTTGGCTTATAACTATGCATGGAACGATGAATTCATCGCTATGAATGGTTTCTCTGAAGTCATGAAAAACTCTGTAAGCGCTATTGCTCATAACCTTAACACACAAGTAGAAGGAAAAGCCGTTGTAGTTTACAATCCGGTTGCTAACGCGCGTGAAGATGTCGTCACTGCAGACCTTACTTATGCTAAACTTCCGTCAAATGTCAAAGTTGTTGATAAGGATGGTAACACTGTAAAATCACAGATTATCTCATCAACAGGGAATAAACTAACCGTTATATTCCTGGCTAAACTTCCCTCAGCAGGTATGGCAGTCTATGATGTTCGCGAGTCTACCGATGCCCCTGTAACAACAACAATGTCGGTTACAAACCAAACACTTGAAAACAACTATTTCAAAGTAAAGATTGATGCCAATGGCGATATCGCGAGCATTTATGATAAAAAAGCTTTCAAAGAAGTGCTTTCAAAACCAGCATCTCTCCAGTTTCAACATGAATTCCCATCACAGTGGCCTGCATGGAACATGGACTGGAATGATCGCAAGAATCCTCCCATCGATTTCATGAACAAGGAGGTTACTGTCAAGGTTGTCGAACAGGGCCCAGTTCGTGTTGCTCTCGAAGTAACTAAAAAAGGTCAAAATTCTGAAATCACTCAGATTATCAGTCTGGCGGCAGGTGAAGCCGGAAAAGTTATCCAGGTAAATAATAAAATTGACTGGCAATCAAAGCAGATAAGTCTGAAAGCAGCCTTCCCAACCACGCTTACAAATGAATTTGCCACCTATGGACTCAATACTGCAGCTGTTCAAAGAACAACCAATAACAATGTAAAATTCGAAGTACCTGGTCGCCAGTGGATCGATCTTACGGACAGACCAAACAATTATGGTGTTTCAATTATAGAAGACTGTAAATATGGATCAGATAAACCGGATAACAGCACTTTGAGACTTACCTTAATGTATACACCCGGAGCAAATTCTTATGTGTATCAAAACTCACAAGACTGGGGAATACATGATTTCAAATATGGAATCTATGCACACAGCGGTGACTGGGTTTATGCAGGTACACCATGGCAGGGAAGCTTTTTGAATGCCCCTCTCTTAGGTTTTGAAACCTCAAAGCATGATGGAGCATTAGGAAAAGATTTTTCATTTCTTAAGATCAACACTAACAAAGTTGATGTGATGGCTTTCAAGAAGGCCGAAGAAAGTGATTACTATATCGTTCGTGTAAATGAGCTCTACGGCAAAGATGCCAATCACGTTTCTGTCAGTTTCCCAGGTAAGATTGTTGATGCTTATGAAGTCAATGGACAGGAAAAGAAAATTGGCACAGCCAACTTCACCAACGGTCAGTTGAACTTTGACATGACCAAATTCATGATCCGCAGTTTTGCTGTTAAGTTTGAAAATTCAGCAGTTACATTGGCTAAACCGGTTCAACAGAGCGTAGTGATTCCCTTCACTGATGATGCAATCAGTTCTGACAATAACCGTGCAGATGGCAACATGACAAAAGGCCTCTCCTACCCTGCCGAACTTATTCCTGCTGTAGTTACCAGTGAGGATATCAACTTCAAAATGGGAAGCAGTGCAGATGGTCAGAAAAATGTTATTACAGCCAAAGGTCAGAAAATAAACCTTCCTGCTGGTGATTTCAACAAAGTCTATATCCTTGCTGCAGCCAGTCAGGACACTCAGGGTGACCTGAAAATCGGAAACCAGACTATTAAACTAAGCGTACAGGATTGGACCGGATGGATCGGACAACATTATAATCGTACTTTGGCTGAGAAAAACACTAAGGTCACTGCCATCAGCAATGCTTATTCTAAACGCGATAATATTGCATGGTATGCTTCTCACCGTCATTCACCAACAGCTAATGACGCTTATCAGTACAGCTATCTCTATAAATATGAAATCAATCTACCAAAAGGAGCAAAGAGTATAGTGCTTCCAAAGAATGAAAACATCAAAATATTTGCCCTAACTGTAGCCGATAAAACGAACGAAGATGTAACTTCGTTACAGCCGCTTTATGATGACTTTAAAAACAATAAACCTTTACAATTACGAGTAATAGAATAGCTGACTTTTGAATTCAACGGTATTGAAATGATCACCTGTTTGTTTCAGGTGATCATTTCATAAATCTCGATAACTTACTAACAAAATACAAATAATACTAAAATGAAGAAATATGCTATCGGGGTCGATATTGGAGGTAGCCACATCAGTTGTGCAGTCATCGACCTTGAAAAAGGAAACATCATCAGGGAGAGTTTTGCCACACAAACAGTGGACAACCAAGCCTCGGCTGATGATATTCTTACCAATTGGACCATTGCCTTAAAAAAATCTCTTTCATACATCAATAAAGATCAGTTAGCAGGTATCGGTTTTGCCATGCCCGGCCCTTTTGATTACCCCAACGGGATTGCAATGTTCACCGAGAGTGTTGCCAAATATCAGAATCTGTACGGCATAAATGTTGCCATACGACTCAAAGAGATATTAGGATTGGATGAAGACAGTGATGTCAGGTTCATGAATGATGCTTCGGCGTTTGCAATCGGAGAAGCATGGATGGGAAAGGCCTCAAAAGTAAAACGTTCTGTATCCATCACACTCGGAACAGGTTTTGGATCTGCCTTTATTGATGATGGTGTCGTTGTCGTCGATCGTGATGACGTCCCAAAATTGGGATGTGTATGGCATCTACCTTATAACGATGGTATTGCCGATGAATCTTTTTCTACACGATGGTTCATCAAACGTTATGCTGAAAAGGCAAATATCCAGACAACCGGGGTTAAGGAAATTGCAGACAAAGCAGTCACAGACCCTA
>Ga0209125_1000493_pt1 | contig 50099 bp, 55 predicted proteins | sample BarGraIncub1131A_FD_184503 | JGI IMG/M metagenome (GOLD analysis project Ga0209125, IMG submission 184503) | Arctic peat soil microbial communities from Barrow, Alaska - Barrow Graham LP Incubations 11-31A (SPAdes) (version 2) | ecosystem: Environmental > Terrestrial > Soil > Wetlands > Peat... | reverse complement strand
CCACAAGAATGAAGAAAGTAGAGCCAGAAGAGCTTTTGGAAAAAGCGCGACCGAAGAAAATCCACGAAGAAAACCCGCCAACTTCAAACCGCCCAGTTTGGACGACTTTCAGGTTGCCGCTGACAGACATCGCGCCCCTTCTTGATTCACAGAATCCGCCCGCAGTTTGCGCCAGGCTAGAGATCGTAGCGCAGCGTCAGGCAGTCCTATCCCTTGAAACGAGTCACTTCGTCGACGCCGAAGTAGCGAATTCCTTCGAGCGTTTGTGAGTGAGGCCATCCAAATCGATGGCTGATGTTCACGAAACGCGATGGTAAAAATGGAACTCAGTTTGCGGCACTGTTACCCCCGGACGGAGTTTAGACTGTCGTCAAGTCACAGAAATTTCCCCGCAAAACACAATGAAAAACATTAGCCGGTTACTTGCCAGATTATTTTTCGATCGATCGCCCATACCCGGTGGTTGTAGTAACGTGCGGCATGTTGTGGTGATTCGTTGGGATGCAAAGCTCGGGGACTCGATCGTATCCTCCTTTTTTTTTCGAGAGATCAAGAAGCTCGGAGGTACTACAGTTACCGTGCTAACGGTAGGCGAACTTGCCGCGATGCATCAAAACGACTTTGGAGCAGACCAGGTTATCGTGACAAGCAAGTGCCCGGGGATACCTGAGATGTTGAAGATCTGGCGAAAAATAGGTCGTGTAGACGTAGTAGTCCATCTAGTGGGTCGGATCCAGCCAAGGGAAATCTTCTTTCTTTGGCTCATCAGGGCTAGCCAAGTCTACTCCTTGGATGACGCACTTCACGCAGTAAACAGGAAAATGGGGAACTCCACGCGTGGGCGCCTTTTTGCCGAGAAATACGCTTGGGTACTTGAGCGACTAGGTGTTGAAGTAATCCAGCGAGACTATATCGTGCCACTTGCTCCGCCTGCAGCGCAGCGCGGGAGGATTCCTGAAAACATCGATATCCTGTTTAATCCCTACGCTAGTCGTGACGGTAAGTCGTTGAGTCCGGAAAAATCTGGCGAACTGCTGCTCTGTCTAGCAGATGCCTTTCCAAATTGCTCCATTGGGATTCTAAGCAGCCGCCAAACCTGTCCGCAAGCCAAATTACTTGAACAAAACACGAAGCGTGACAACATTATTGCTCTTGAAGACATAGTCACGCCGCAAAACGTCGTTGAAGCAATTCAACGGGCCCGAATCGTTGTATCGGTAGATACTGCGACTGTTCATATCGCAGTCGGCCTACGTAAGAGATTGGTCGCAATCTACCCTGCTATCGGGGCTGATAATAATCCTTGGCTACCACCCAAGTCAGCTACCACGCATGTGATTTACAGTATTCAGGGTATTAACTACCGCGAGCGCTGCGGATCGAAGGACATGAGCAACTTCAACGCTAGTGACGTGGTTTCTGCTGTTGGTAATCTCTTTGCAAGAAACAAACCAACTGTCGTGACAATTAAGGCGAAGCTGATCTCGGGGATGGGGGCGGCTAATCGAAACCTGGCTCGCCAATTGCCACTGATCAGCGAAAAGTTTCCCGAGATTTCTAACTGCTGGCCAGGCACTATTAATCTAGAACTAGAAACTCCGCTGACTGTCATCAATCCAAGCCACCGAACACCGCCGCTTGCGTGGACACCTAGTGGCGTAAAGACAGAGGTATTTGATCTGGTCAGGATTGAGTTAAAGTTTTCTCATATGGACTCTCCAGTTCCTGCATGGCTTTATGTTGCTCACGCATCGCCACATCGAAAGACCCCGACAGTCCACGAAGTAATTGCACAGAAGTTGAATATCTCTGGCATCACCACTTGCTACATGTGCATTCCGACCGCTTCAGCCGTCCTCGGCACTAAAGCCCTATCACTGTACGACTACACAATAGGGCTGTCTTCGCCGCCTGAATCCAGTCAAGATCAAATTAGAGTTTTATAAAGCACCAGAGAACTTGAATTCAGGATATCCAGGTTATCCAGCGTTTCTTTGCAGCACGGATACTTTTCAATCAGCCCAGGAAGACTTGCTTTCATAATTTCCTTTATTTTTGGAAATAAATTTTTATCATGCGTTAGGAAATACGTTTTTAATATCAATCTGTGTTCATCGGATACATTTTCCTGCATGATAATGCGATTTAAATAATCCTTTCCAACCAAGCACTTTGTTCCGCTAGACTGTAAATACTCATAAATTCTTGTGTTCATAAAGTACTCATCTATTCCGTACGGAACTCTAGAGTAAGGTTTTGTTTTGTTGTTTTTGTTTAGATATTCTATAAAACGTTGCTCTCGGCCTTGGTGCAGGTCATCCAAGAACCCAGACAATAGAAAATTTGGAAATCGCAGTCTTGAAATAAATTTATGGAGAATAATTGGGAACTGCCTCCCGAATTTTCGAGTGGTATTACACACTCTGGTATCAATATACACGGGAATTCCATTATCCAACTGATTGAGTATGGCTGGACTCAAAAACCTTTGTGGAATGTCTATATCAGAAACCCATACCAAATCTAACTCTTCAAACAGCGGTAGCAGTCGGCACAGCGTACCAAACATCCCTGAATGCCATTTGTCATCCCTGTAATCTAGGCAGTTGTAATGGTAAACAGAAACATTACTATAAATATTAGATGCTTCAAGAGCAAATTCCGCCCCTGAGTTATCTGTATAAATTCGTACCTCGAATCCACTAATCTGCTTTTGTTGCCATAAAAAATCTGTCAGACTTGATTGATATTTTGCAAATTCTCTATAGCTATCTTTTGTAGTAAAAAAAGAGCAGCTTAATACTTGTTTTGATGGCGTTCCTTGTTTTAATATGTCTAAGTCTATTTTTATCATGTACAGAATACATCTTGCGCGTTAAATAAAAATGTAAATTCCCCGGCTGTTCCGGGGTGATAGTAGAAGTTTAGTTCTTACGCGAGTCGCGAACTTGTTTATTGCGGCCTCGGATATGTCTTCTGCGGTTGTGTCGACGGGTTCTTGACTCTTGCTTGCGATAAATCGCCCTCTGAGGTGAGGGCGAAACCCCGAAAGCCCCGGCTCCGCCGGGTGGTGGTTAATTTTATGACCGCGCATTATAAATATTCACGCAATTTTGGAAGATCAGCACCTCGGCGTGAATCGCACTGCTCAATCAATACTGAACTTTTCGATATCCAGTATTGAGGGCTAGGTTCAATGTGCAGAAACAGTTTGGCTAGCAGAGTCCCGCCTGCTAAGAACTCTTCCACTGACTGCTGCTTGTTTGTTGTTCGGGTAAAGTAGGTGTTATACAGTTTCAGGATGTTTATATCACTGACAAGAAACTCTCCGACAGAAATGTCGCGTTGACGCATCACGTTGCAAGTGACGAAGTTGTAGCGAGGACGATAGCCTGGGTCTACTACGCTGCTTGGGATAATCATCAGTTGATCAGGCATCTGCTCAACCAACTTCTTAATTCCCCCTGGATCGCCCCAGCCATGAGCATGTTCCCCCAACGAGGTAGTGACGGCCTCACCCAATATAGGATTTCCGGGTAAAGAGCCAAACAAAACCTCACTGTACCAGTGCAATTTCTTGGATAACCCATCTGGGAACAAATTTACAGTAGGGTTATTTAGCATTAAAGTGTCGGCATCTATCCAAACTCCGCCATGTTGATACACATAGGCCATTCTGATGAAATCGCTTCTTGCGACGATCGACTTGATATCTGGCGCGAGTTTGAACTTTAGCGACTTAAAACCCCACGACCTGTTCAGGTAGGCAGAGCCGATCAACTCAGGTACAGATTCCGGCGTTAGTAGTTGAAAGCACTTTCCTAGTGCACGCTGCATTGACACAAGCGACAACGCAACATAGGGAGGAATAGAGGCCCCTGGTGCAGTCTCCCAGTAGCTGACGAACTGGACGGGCGTCCTTGGCGGAGTTCTCAAGGCAGGGCCACCGAGCCATCCGGAGCAAGGCTTCCCGCGCCGGTCAGGTAATCCCTCAGCGCGAACAGCGACGGTTTGCAGTCCTCCTGCTGAAGGAACTCGTTACCAAGGGCCGCCTTGTAGAGTTTTATCCAGGACTCTGTCGATACCTTCGTCACGAACTGTGGAAACGCTTCTCTGTTGGCCGTCGAAAAAACGAGCCTCAAACACCGGAGAATTGGCTGGTAATGAGGGTGTGCGAGTATTCCGGCAATCGTCGCGTCAAGTTGTCCCGTGACAAAGGTCGTATTCAACTCTTCCTCGATCGCCGCATCGCAAAGTGCCAGCCTAGGGTCTATCGCGATCGGGTAGAGCGCTTGGAAGGACTTGGCGCCGTTGCGCATCGACTCGAAGAAGACCTTATCGGCCGTTGAGCCTGTCACGAGTACGTCGTCCGCGAAGATTACGTGCACGCCCGACCACCGGTAGAAATTCCGATCGGGAATCACGTGGTCCTGGACCAAGTTTACCCTCTCGCGCTCCTCGGTGGACAAGGTTGCGTAGTTCTCGCATGGGGGGGCAATCCGCGGTAGCTTCACGTTGATGATGGTAGGAAGGCCGAGGTAGGCCAGCTTCAGGTTCAAGTGCTCGACTACCAAGTCGTATACAACGTTTGCCGTGGACGGCACGTTGCGCCAACCTGTGGTCATTATGACCACGTTCTCTCGCCGTTCTTTGGCGAGCCTGAAAAGGCGGCTCCAGTGGCTTGATGGGGAATCCAACGCCTGGCCCAGCGTGGCAACCAACATGCCTGCGAAGTACCGGATGTCCTCGACGCCGCCGTACTTCGCTCGGCTGTAAGAACGGACCAGTTGGCTTGCGTCCGAACCCGTCCGCATGTCCACGAACCGGCCGGAACCGTCCTTGGTGATGCAATTGATTGCGTGTCCGCCGAAGACCGAGATGTATTGATCGATCGATATCTTTTGACGGCCAAACAATTCGGCGGAAAAAGCACGGAAACCGCGCTTGACCTCACGGAAGTCGTTCGCGGCAACTGCGGCATTGAACCGCGTGGTTTGGTTGTCGGGGGAATCCCAGGATGGGCTTCCCTGCTGGAATACGTCCGCTTTCCGTGGGTGGGCTTGGCTGAAAGACACTGTTGTCAAACTCTCTGGGTGGTGTTGGCCGAACTTTGTTTCCGGTTTGTGCTGGCTAGTTGTTTCGCTGGCACCTCCACCGGCTTGCGCTGTTCAAAGTAACTGATGCTATCCAGTCCGAAGGGCATGAGAGCGCCAATGATTTCCGATATTCCGGATCCGACATCGACCGGAGTGTGCGTGTCTGAGCCGATGGTGAAAGTCGTACCCAGGGCAATCAGTTCTGGCAGTAGTGACAGAGAAGGATAGGACCAAGTACCGTGGACTTCCCGCCCTGATTGCAGATCGAGCGTCGTCTTGCGGAGACCGGACGCGTTCAGCTCGAACGCGACGCCGTGCTGCACGAACAGAGGCCGGACAGTTTCGAAATACCCGACCAAATCGGAGTCGGGAACACCACGTAGGAGTATGTCCGCGTGCCCAATCGCATCGAAGAGCCCGCACTGCAGGACGTCCCCGAGGATTCTGAAATAGCTTTCGATAACTTGAGTTTCCGAGAGCCGAGGCAGATCCCAGACCTTGACCTGCTCGCCTCCAGGCAAGGGAATGTAGTGGATCGAGCCGATCGCGAAGTCGAGATCGTATCGGTTTAGTATCCTAGCCGTGTAGTCGAGTGAGCACGGCGCGTAGTCAAATTCTAATCCGCGCAGGATCTTGATCCTTCCGGCGTAATCCCGTTTCGCACGCTCGATATCCTCGAAATACCGATCGAGCTCGCTATCCAGAAGACGGTTTCGCCCATCCACGTAGAATGGGGCATGGTCGGTTACCGTCAGAACCTGAATGCCTTTAGCGAGTGCTTCAAGGACCAGTTCATCGACAGTCCCAACCGCGTGCTTCGAGTAAAAGGTATGAGTGTGGCAGTCGATCACGGCGCGATCATCCGCTCGAGCAGCCCTTCGTGGTTCGCCATTTTCTTGATCAGCCAGTAAGGGTTGTTCACCTCCTTGATGATGGACTGGGCGACTCTGTCATCCGATAACTGACCGATCAGATCCGCGAAGGGTTGGGTGTAAAGGGCCCGTACCAATGGCGTTTCACAGATGTGGCGGGCCAGACGAGCCCAACTGATGCGGTCAGCGTGGATGTTGCCCAGGTACTCATTCTCAATGCCATAGAAGAACACGTCACCGTTCGGTTTGACCGTCAGATCTATGCCGTTGACCAGCGGCGGCTTGTTAAGGCTACCGAGCGTGAAACGCTTTTCCACCTTCTCCTCGATAGCGCGGATATAGTTCTGCAGGTCGAGGTATTCGGCGGGCGCGTACGGCGCCGGATGGACCAGGTTCTTGTAATCGATGCCGAAGGTCTCGCCCTCGACGGTGAGCACATCCTCGAGCTTGCTTCGCGATTCCACGCTGGCCGACAGGCCGCATTGAGCAATCTCCCCGACCAGGTACTTCCGAGTAAAACTACGGTCAGTATCTACAGATCGAAATGAGAAGGTAAGGCCCTTCGGCCGGCGGCTGCGCAGGTAACTAATGCTGAACCCATGGGGCTTGTGCAGGATCCTCTCGATGTGGTGGTGATCGGAGCTGAGTCGAATGTTGCAAACGTCCCCTTTCGCAATGAGCAGCTCGTTGGTCTGATCATAGAAGGCGGCCAGCTTGTCATGGGGGAGAAAACCGCTTGTTATGAATTCGAATTGGCGCCCACCATGTGACAGACTCAGAATTTCATGGAACGCCTTCACGTTGTTCAGCGGTTCGCCTTCCCCGCTAACGGAGACCCGTTTTATATCCGGGGAGTTGATCAGAGATGCCAGGTTCGTAGCGGCCTGATCCGAGAGAAGCATGTTCATGCCAGTATCGTGCGTGTCCGCATACATGCAAAAAGCGCAGCCGACGCCGCAAATCTGGGTGATGTCGATATAGAGAAGGTGACCTTGCAAATCCATTTGTTTGTACTTCAATCTATGGGCGATAGAAGATGCTATGCGCGACAAGTGCTGGACAACTCAGACGACCTTCCCCGCGAGCCTTTTCCGTACAGTGAAGCATGGTACATGCTGCGCGGTTCTACGGCGTGCACATCTCCAAATGACGCCCTCACGGTGTATGATTTTGCCGTTCATCTGCTGAGTCCTGCCCTTGGCAAGCTCTGGCAAGACTCATAGTGAGAAGGAGATGTAATGTCATTAGAATTGATCGTTGCACGATCGAAGTCGATCGAGTCAGCTCTTGTCAAGCGGGGCGCTAGTGGCAAAGGCTTGCATGAAAAAGTTTCCAGTATCGAACGGCAGCTATCCTCCGATTTAGTTAAGAAGGTAAGATTTATCGCGTCGGTTCGAAACAAATGCCTCCATGATGATGATTACTTCGTCTCTAACGATACGATGGATGGGTTTTTGCGCGCGTGCGACCAGGTCGACTATCAGTTGTCGAGGATGTTGGTCAAGACGACTACGCGAACCTCTTCCAGTAGTAAGTCATCGTCGCCAAGCAAGGGGTTGGTCGAACAGTTTAATGACGCCAGCGCCCTGGGAAAGATCGGCATCGTAGCCGGCGCCGCAGCCACCTTGGCCGCGTTCGTTTTCTTCAGCAACAAATAGCCACGAGAAATCGGTGTTCGAGCAACTTTCGCCAGTTCTGTTTTCTCCCGGACAAGATCGGCCGGATGATCTTGCTTTTCCCCTTCCTGGCAACTGAATCGCAACCCTAACCGCTTGCACCTGCCCGGATTTCCTTGGAGTCCCGGAATGGCGCAAGCGGCAGCGGTACGCCGCGAGGCCAGTCAAAGAGCTTGAATATGCCGTACCCGATGACTGCCAGTACCGTTACCGGTGCGGCAGACGCGATCACGGCCCCGGTGAGTGTGGTCAGCAATTCCCTTGGGACCGTTGCAGGAGACTGGCCGGCAATTCTTTGTGTTCGATTGTTGGCATGAAACAGACCTGCCGATGACTCCAAAGAGGCGTCTTCACATAAACTTCCATCCGTACCTTGCTGACAATTTCTGTCCTTTGTCGCCGCCTGGTTTCTTGTTCTAAAGAGGCGACAACTATTCTGACGCAGGGGGTCTTGGAGTTAGGCCAACAGCTCGTGTAAGCCCCTCCTGCATGTTGATTTCGCGTAATTCATTAAGAGAAATATGCTCTTTAGTTGCAATAGCAACCGATGACCCGCATTTTTTCCCATTTATGGAGCAAATCCGAGCCACAACCAACCAACTTGCAGGATTGCTGTTTGCCACCTCTGCATGTTGCGTGTTCGGCAGATCTCGAACAACGAATGAATTGGCGTTGTTTGCGACGGTGAGCGGAGCGGAAATACCGAATGCTTTGCCAATGACCGCCAGTGCGACAGTACCGATAATCGCTCCTGCATTTCCTCGTGCAGTGTCATGATCGGGCTCCTGCCTGTAGTCAGAAACCCTGCCGGCATAGTCCTCAAACACGGCCAGCGCAATCCCCCCTCGCTCAACGTTTGTTTCATACCCTGCAGCCTTGAGTCGCTCATTCAAGGCATCTTTGTACGGCTGATACTCGTAGGAAATTGGGGATAAGAACGACGGGGACATCCACGGTAGCGAAAACCACAACTTGTCTTGAATGTAAATCACCGAAGCGCCCTCCACACTAACCGTCTGTGGATCGCTTGCAGCATGTACTGATTGAGCGAAAACGGCCAAACCCACAAGCACAGCCGAAATCACAGTTCGCCTGAATGAGTTTGGAAATTTACTGGCGCGTTCTGCATAGAAGCGATAAAGCATGCTCAACCACCCCTTCCTGGGAGATGAAAATTTGATGCCTGTCTGTACAGCATAAAGGGAAGGGGTTAGACGCGATGCAAAATAGATTAGCAAATCCAAGTTGGCAGCCCCGCTGTCGTAGATAAAATATCCGTAGACCGGAAGCTTTGCGTCCTCGCTTTTCAGCCGAGTATGCCGAAAGGTCATGGTAGCGTCTTGCTGGAATTCGAAATTGATTTGAATCAACAGTCAAGGCTGGGTGGAGGACTATTAGTGCGCCTTCGTTGATCGGTGGCAGGTTGCTGTACCCATTGGATTTCATTTTTTTGCAGCTCCGGAGAGCCTTACCTCGTGAATCACGTCTGAGCTCAAGCAGGAACTACGATGAATTTTCGCTTCAGCAGGCGCCGCGACGGCGAAAACGAAAAAGGCCACGAGCGCTGCCGTGATGGGGATCCGTTTCATGCCAAGATATTACCTGGACATATCGATACGTCATCCTGAACGATGCTCGGATACAGCCGATGCCTTTGCTCATTGAAACGTTCCCGGAACGTGTTTCCGGTCACGCCGTTTCCTCCCCAGCTGAGAAGCTTGCCGGCAGCACGGGAAGCCATTGAGCGATCGACGTTTGCACCGCGACATACCTGTCCAGCGTTTCGAAGCGGCAGACCGATATTGTCACCTTGCCCGACAGCGCAATCGCTAGGCACGGCTCGCTCTTGAATGTCGTCCAGAAGACGCGATCGCCGGTAATCAGACTGATCAGATCCCCCTCGAAGGTTTCCCTGAAGTGGGGAAGCGCGCGCAAACGATCGCGCATCGCTTCCTGCTGTTTCCGAGTTTCGTCTTCGATGGCGGCCGGCAACTGAATCGTCATCTCCTTTACCTGCCCACCGCCCAGTACACGATAGCTGCGTGTCGTGGCTGCGTACAGGGCACCAATCGCCGCGACAATGCTGGGCAAACAGAAAAAAGCGGCGCTCTGCGAATTCCCAAAGGTGTAAAACGCCCATTCGGCGATACCGACCAGCGTAGCCGCCAGCATGCCGATCAAGGCGGCCAGGGACTTGGCCCGCCTCTCCAAGGGTGGATCCTCATCGTTGACCATATAGGTCAGCAGCATGCCGATCAGCGGGAGGGTGGCGATCGTGCCCCAGCCAGCGGCAGCCACTTCGTTTGCGTTCTGCATCATGAATTCCTTTTCGGCCGATCAAGTGGTGCCGACGATAAGTTGCGTTCTCAAGCGGTGAGTGCGCTTATTACCCAATCGCTGTAAATTGTCCTTCGGACGAAAGCCTGCGCATTGCCCGAATCGCACAAGGTGTTTCGCAGCCAGAACCGAGCGGTTTCACCAACAGATTTGATCCGGGGCGACGGGAAACCACCGTTTCTTTGGGGACTGGAAAAAAAAGGAACGGATCGCGCCCGGTAGCATCGACGGTAGAACTTGACCGCGAGGTACACCATGCTCCGTAGAATTGGCGCAACGCTACGCATCTAGTCATCGAACGAACTGGAAAAATGGTCGGAATGGAGGCCGTCCATCGTACTGTCGTAACCACAGATCATCCCTTCGTCATCCCACATGGTTCCCGTGACGTCCGTATAGGCGTGGCTGGTCATGGTTATTGGACTCACGAGAAAGTCGTCATCCCATGCGGACGAACTCGAAATCGACGACCAATCTTCATCGGAGGCGGAGCCAAACACATCAAATTCTCTCCGTGGCGTCGTGCTATCCACAAAAATTTCCTCGGAATTTTCCAGGAATGACATGTCCGAATCGGATTGCTTTCCCCAGAGTCCACTGGCAAGACAGGCAAAGGTGGTGATCAACAGGACTTGCTCATGCCCACTCAGTAGCTGGTCAGTGATGAAGGCAATGACAGCGAACAGCGCCGCCACGCAAAGAGATTTTCTGACGGAGATGCGAGGTTCAGCGATTTCAATCATGGGAGCGTGAGTCATCTCTCGTCTCCTTTTTGGTCTGTCTATCGGGTTTTCCGAGCAAGGCGAGGGCGCCAATGCCTAGGCCGACCACGAACAATGCGAGACCCAGAACCCACATGATTTCTTCCTTTTCTTTAGAACTCGATCTGAGCCAAGATCGTTGGCGGAATGGTTGGCGACTGAATGCCCCGCGAAGTCGCTTTTGCTGGAGCGGTAAGTTTTCTCTGCAACGTGCCGGAAGCTCGCAAATAATCAGCCAGGAGAGATCTGATGCATGGATCGCAGAGGTCGCACTCGACGGCGCCTTCCATGGCATGGTCGAGCCGAATGCTGGTGACTGATTCAGCTTTGCCGTCGTCGGACTGGCCGCCAGAAAATTCCCTCCTGCAACAGTCGCAGATCAGAACCTCCAGCGTGATTGCGACGACGCGTTGTTTCCTCATTTCGAGTCCCCCGGATTCGCTACCGAAATTTGTTTACCATATCGAGGCCTCCCGGAAACGGTTGCCGGCGCCAACCGCGTTTCAATTTTCTCTGCAATTTCTCCCAGCATCATTGCCATGATTTCAGGGTGGTTTAAACGGGAAATTACAAAGTCTTTTCCTTGTCCTCCGGTAGCAGCAGTAAGCGCTGCACGCAACTCGGGATTCTCGAATTTTGAGATACTTGGGTGGGTACGCTTGATCGATTTGAGGATGCTGCGTCGTTTTGCCGTTTTCATGGGTTTCTCCGTACTGATCGCACTCAGTTATGCGTTCTTGACTCAGTCTTCCCGCAGTACGTAGCGAAGGCCGGGCGTGATGCAAATTTCGTCATAGGCCAGCAGGCTCAGGTCCACCAACCCTGGCCGAGGGCCTGCCGCGATTCCTTCGTAATCATAGATGCCGTTGTCGATCTCAACCCATGAGTGAATTTTCCTGCCCAAGTAGATTCCAATCGCCGGGCCTAGTCTTCTTGGGGTTTCTGAAATGTATTCGGGCGCCTCGAACTGCTCAGGAAGAAAGTCAATTCCATTGCTCGTTGTCATGATCAACCTCTCTTGTTTTTTCATTGAAACAAGAAACCGACCTCCTGAAAACGAAAAACCCGTGCAGAAATCCGCACGGGCGCTCGTCGCAAGTGGGCCTTCAGGCCCTTTCTTCTACAGGAGAGATCTAAATATCCATGTTCTTATTCTACGCTACCAATGAGTGATGTGCAATGTAACTGGTTGAATACACTATGTTTACACTGAGAGAGAAGAATCGTGTCTTGGCAAGATAGGATGAACGTCTGTTCGGTCATTTTTCTTGATCTGTCGAACTGCGTCAATTTTGAGTTGGGGGTCTGAAGGAGTCGGGTGCGCGCCTTGATTGCGGGGATCTTGATGCCCTTGCCACCGGCGTGCCATGGCTTTGCCATAGCCAAGGCATAGCCAGACAATGGCGCAGGCAAAAACGCACTCGTATTCCCGTCGATTTATTTCCTTTTGTTCGAATTGGTGAGAGCTTAAGCTTATGGGGATCATCTTGTTCGAGGCGGCAGCCTGCAGGCTCAAGGGCAACCTAGCTGTTTAGCTCCGGGGGTGTCACCCTATTCGTGATCGACACGGGCACATGGTTCCCGCCGCGTATACCCCACTGAATCCGGTGTTGATGGTTTTGCGATCCTGTGCGTTGACGCGTTTGTGGCGTAACTTCAAAAAAATGTTGGTCATCGGCAGTGGTGGATTGCTGTGGGCAAAGAAAAGGAGTGAAATTTTGCCGTCCGAAATTTCCTTTTACATTTCAGCCAGACTGACACTGAACATGTGCCATGAGTGAGGAAACTCTGGGCCAAGCAACTATCCAGGAGGCACAAACAGTGACTGATCATCCTCTCCAATTCGCAGATTGGCGGAAAGTTTCGCAGGAAGTACTAACTCGGTATCTTGACCTCGGCTGGGATTTTCACAAAGCTCCCGACGACGACACTCTGTCTAGGTTGCAGGAACATCTTCACCTGACGGGTGAGTTCATCATCGTGCCCGATGCCAGTTCGGAAACAGGGAATGTCTTGCTGCCTATGCCCAGAAATGCATTGCCGCCGTCTTTTCGTGCGCGCATTTACAATCCAGGGACTTGCGTCAATGAAACTGCGCTGCTTTATTTGAAGCTCAATGCTTGGACCCCTAGGGAGGCGGCCCTTTTGGCAATTGGCCTCGATCCACGCGAGACCAGCGGTATCCCGGAGGATGCAGATTTTGACTTGGATGCGTTTTCAATCGGGCAGCGGGATGAGTTTGAATTTGTCCGAATAATGACAACGGATGGGCTCGGGTGGCGCCGAGTGCCCACGAGAAATGGAATTCTGTTCTGGGATAGGGGGGCGGATTCGGACGAGACTCCATTCATTGTCATTGACCAGCTGGGCGATGCCCTAAGCGATATCGTGTCGGCATCCAGGCGGGGTCTCGAACAGCGTTACATAGATCTGATGTTGCTGTTTGCGAGCAAAGATATTCAGACAACTCGTGCTTCCAGGACGGAAATTCTTTCTTGGCTGAAAGAGTGGGGAGTAATTCCGCCTTGGCTGGATTGGGCGAAGGAGAATGGGCTGATTCGGTCAGAGGAGCCGCTTTCCACATCAGTGATGGCTGACGGCGAACAATCCCGTCTTCGCCGCGACTCTAATGCGTCATTGGATAAAAAAAGCGTCTACGAGCGCTTGAATCAGCTTAAGAGTAGCGGTCACAAGGAGCCCACGAAGCAAGCCGCGACGGAATTCGACGTCTCGCGCAGCTATATTCGTAGAGTTGTGAGGGAAGTCAAGGAGAGGATGTCCGAAGAAGCTACACGCTTCACCACTTTGGAGTCGCAACTTGGTGCAGTAACTAGTTCCGCACGCAAAAAGTAGAAGTCCCGCCGAGGCTTGGCTCCAGCGCGGAACTATGGTTCCACCATTGACCGGAACCGTAGTTCCGGCCGCAAAGTTTCCCCATCGAAGCGCCAAGGCAATCCCGCCATGGCGCCTCTCTCTTTCCGGAGAAAATGGTGAAACTTGGAAATGCTTTACTCAAGAATTTTGACGTCTTAGAACCCTCTACTGGTGATCAGGGGCTGGCTCCAACGCGGCGATCCGACCGTAACCCGATGGGCCGGGGCGAATTTGAGGGGGTTGTGCCGACTTCCCAAGCTGCGATACTGCTGAATCGGCAGCCACAAACGTTGCGCAAGTGGGCCTGTCTGGAAAATGGCCCAATCCGCCCTGTGCGCATTAATGGCCGTTTGGCTTGGCGCGTTTCCGACCTGAAGAATTTGCTGTTGGGCGGGGTGGTCTAAATGGACAGTCTCTTCCAAAATTACGCTGCCCTGAACGCGTTGGCGTGCCCCTCGGATAGCGCAGTAACTTGGCTGATCAACACCCTCGGGCTCTCTTGGTGCATGAGCGACCTACAAGGCAAGGATGCGAACGACCTGCGTATGCGCGCAGGGGTGATGGGGGTCGCAAAACTGTCGATGGAGGTGCGTCATGCTTGATCGCGTCGAAGCAACTCGGCGCGGTTCCACACACGTTAGTGTGCTGCTCTATTCGCTGATGGCTGGGCCTCAACTGCGGGAGGCGGTCCAATCATGTTGAGCCCCGTATTCTCTAACATCCCGCCAGAACTGGCCCAGCGTTCGCGCTGGCTGGTCTGGCGTGGAGCAAAGGTGCCGTATTGCGCAACCGTGCCGGCCATAAAAGCTAGCTCAACCGACCCGGATACCTGGGCGTCGTTTGAGCAAGCGAAAACCACCTACGAGGAAGGTGGATTTTTCGGCGTTGGCTTTGCGCTGAACAACGACGGGATTTTGGGCGTGGATTTGGATAAGTGCGTGCATGACGGAACGCCCGACCCTGCTGCCATGCAAATCCTCGATAGCCTGCAATGCTCGTATATCGAGCGTTCCCCCAGTGGAACAGGGCTACGCGCTTTCGGGTTTGGCTCCATCGCCAAAGGAACACGCGGTAAGCTGAACGGCATCAATGTCGAACTGTATTCGAGTGGTCGTTACTTGACGGTGACCGGCCATGCCATCAAATCCGGGCCATTGTCCATGCTTTCCGGGTTGCCGAGTCTGGTGGGTGCAGTTCGGTCCGGACCTACAGAGAAGGACAGAGAGTACAGCAGTCATAACTCTGTTCGCTCTGTCCCCTCTGTAGGTGACGTCATTGCCCGAACAATCCCGGTAGCTGAAGGAAACCGGAATCATTGCTTGTTTGAGTTGGCGCGATGGGCAAAAGCAAAATTCCCGAACGCGACCCAAGACGAACTGCGCTCGATAGTTCGCCAATGGCATGACGCGGCACTGCCTTTCATTGGGAGCAAGGAATTTACAACTTCCTGGTATGACTTCCGGCGAGGCTTTGACAGTGTCAGATACCCCGCTGGCACCACGATTAAGGAAATCATCGGAGTTATCGACATGGAATCAGAACTTCCAGCAGGAATAGCCAACCTTGGCTATGGCGAGAAGGGATTACATCTCGTCCGGATATGCCGGCGACTCCAAGAGCAGGCAAGCGGGGCACCGTTCTTCATATCGAGCAGGCAGGCCGGAGAACTTATAGGCAGCCACTTCACAGACGCCGCAAAAATGCTTTGGGTGCTCAAGTCTGACGGCGTGATCGAGCTTATCTCACGAGGTGCAGGCAAGAAGGCGAGCCGGTATCGCTATCTCTGGCCGGAATAATTGAAAGGAGAAAGACTTAAACAGGGGGCGATTTGCTTTTTGTGTCGGCACACCATGGACTGACCGTAAAATCCTACACAGCGCCTACACGGACGCCGGAAAGCAAGAAGCCTCGGCTTGTGACCGAGGCTAAGTGCATGAATCTACTGGTGGTGATGGGCAGAATTGAACTGCCGACCTGTGGGTTATGAATCCACCGCTCTAACCAACTGAGCTACATCACCATCTGGGGCGCGAGAGTATAGTTTGGAGCGCTACGACAGGTCAACCCCGTTCCTTGCAATGAGGCTGCCACTCGGGAGCAAGCTTGTCTATAATGCGCTCATGCCTATTCCTGGAATTATTTCCGCGCTGATCGGCGGCGTCGTTGGCTCCGCGACAGAGCCGTCCACCCAGCCTTCGCAGCAGGTGCTGCAGAGTTCGGCGATGGTGCGTCCGTTTCCGGGCGAAACCAAGCGCGGTGAGATGCAGCCGCCGACCGACGGGGCTGTGCTAATCAGCGGCAAGCTTCTTAAACTGGCGCCCGCAGTGCAGATTCGCGATACCCAGAATCTGATTGTCATGCCGATGGCGATTCGGCAACCGGCGATCGTTCGTTACCTCACCGATGCGTCGGGCGCGGTCTTTCGCGTCTGGATGCTGACGCTGGCCGAAGCCTCGGCGCCGGACCCACGTTAACTTAATCAAGCAAAAGATGGCCAAAAAACTGTTCATCCGCACCTTCGGGTGCCAGATGAACGAGTACGATTCGGACAAAATCGCCGACGTGCTCGCTGCTTCTGAAGAAATCGTCAAGACCGACACCCCCGAAGACGCCGACATCATCATCTTCAATACCTGTTCGGTTCGCGAGAAGGCCCAGGAGCGGGTCTTCCACGACCTCGGTCGCGTCCGGCTGCTCAAGCTGGCCCATCCCGATCTGGTGATCGGCGTCGGCGGTTGCGTGGCCAGCCAGGAGGGTGCGGCGATTGTCGCCCGCGCGCCCTACGTCGATGTCGTGTTCGGGCCACAGACGCTGCATCGATTGCCGCAGTTGATTGCCGAGCGGCGCCGGCTGGGCAAGTCGCAGGTCGATATTTCCTTCCCCGAAATCGAGAAATTCGACAATCTGCCGCTGGCCAAGGTCGAGGGTGCGTCGGCCTTCGTTTCGATCATGGAGGGCTGCAGCAAGTTCTGCTCCTTCTGTATCGTTCCCTACACGCGTGGCGAAGAAGTGTCGCGTCCCTTCGATGACGTGTTGACCGAGGTGGCCGGGCTCGCCGCGCAGGGCGTCAAGGAAGTGACTCTGCTCGGGCAGAACGTCAACGCCTACCGAGGTGCGATGGAGGGCAAGGGACAGGCGCGGGCCGGCGATGAAGCGGCAGATCTCGCGCTGCTCATCGAGTATATCGCCGAGATTCCCGGCATTGAACGCATCCGTTACACCACCTCGCATCCGCGCGAGGTTTCGCAGCGCCTGATCGACATCTATGCGACAGTGCCAAAGCTCGTTTCGCACCTACATCTGCCGGTGCAGTCCGGCTCCGACCGCGTGCTGGCGGCGATGAAGCGTGGCTATACGGCGATTGAATACAAGAGCCTGATCCGAAAATTGCGTGCGGCGCGCCCCGATCTGTCGCTATCGTCCGACTTCATCGTCGGGTTCCCCGGCGAGACGGCCGACGATTTCGAAAAGACGATGAAGCTAATTGACGACGTCGGTTTCGATGCTTCCTTCTCTTTCGTGTACAGCTCACGTCCCGGCACGCCAGCCGCCGAACTGGCCGACGAAACCCCGTCGGAGCTCAAGATCGAGCGCCTGATGCGCTTGCAGAAACGCATCGAGGAACTGGCACAGACGGTTTCCGTGGCGATGGTCGGTTCCGTGCAGCGCGTCCTGGTCGAAGGGCTGTCGCGGAAGGATAACAGCGAGTTGGCCGGGCGCACCGACAACAACCGCGTGGTGAATTTCGTCGGCAATCCGCGCCTGATTCACCGCTTTGTCGACGTGCGCATCACGGCCGCCCTGCCACATTCGCTACGCGGTGAAATCCTTACCCGGGAGCTGTAAGAGTGAAAACTGTCACCGCGAAGAACCGGGCGCTCGAACTGATCCTGTCGCCGATCAACAATATGCAGCTCGCCAACCTGTGCGGCGTGCTCGACGAGAACCTGCGCCAGATCGAGACGGCGCTTGATGTGTCCATCGCGCGGCGCGGCGAGCGCTTCACCCTGCGTGGCGAAACGGCGCAGACGGCGCGTGCCTCCGAAGCGCTGCAGCAGTTTTACGTGCGGGCGAAAGAGACGTTGTCGGTCGACGAAATCCAGCTTGGCCTGATCGAGCTGCTCAACCGGCCGGTGCGTAACATCGTCTCGGCGGCCGGCGCCTCGCCGGCACTGATGACGCGCAAGACCGAGCTGCACGGTCGCACGCCGCGTCAGATCGAATACCTGCGGCACATCCAGGAACACGACATCACCTTCGGTACCGGCCCCGCCGGCACTGGCAAGACCTACCTTGCCGTTGCTTCGGCGGTCGATGCCTTCGAGCGTGAGTTGGTGCAGCGGATCGTGCTGACGCGACCGGCGGTCGAGGCCGGCGAGCGGCTCGGCTTCCTGCCCGGCGATCTGGCGCAGAAAGTCGATCCTTACCTGCGTCCGCTCTACGACGCGCTTTACGACCTGATGGGCTTCGACAAGGTCGCCAAGCTTTTCGAGCGCGGTGCCATCGAAATCGCACCGCTAGCCTACATGCGCGGGCGCACGCTCAACCACGCCTTCATCATCCTCGACGAGGCGCAGAACACGACGCCCGAGCAGATGAAGATGTTCCTGACGCGCATCGGTATAGGCGCCAAGGCCGTAGTGACCGGCGACGTGACACAGATCGACCTGCAGCGCGGACAGAAGAGCGGACTGATCGAGGCGCGCGAAATCCTCAAGGAAGTACGCGGCATCGCCTTCACGGAATTTCTCAAGGAAGACGTCGTGCGCCATCCGCTGGTCGGGCGCATCGTCTCGGCCTACGAAGCGCATACCGCCGCGCTCGAAGCCAGGGAGGCCGCGCGCCATGCCGACAAGTAAGCGCCTCAACCTTAGCGTGCAATACGCCTGTAACGCCGTGGGCTTGCCTTTGCGCCCGCAGATTCGGGTGTGGGTGCGCGCGGCGCTGAACGTCGATGGTAAGCGCGGCGGGCAGATCACCGTGCGCTTTGTCGACGCTGCCGAAGGTCAGTCGCTCAACCGCGACTATCGCGGCAAGGACTATGCGACCAACGTGCTGTCCTTTCCCTACGAATCAGAGCCCGTCGTGTGCGGCGACCTGGTCGTTTGCGCGCCGGTGGTGGCGCACGAAGCGGCCGAGCAGTGCAAGGCGCTGGAGGCGCATTATGCCCATCTGATCGTGCATGGTATGCTGCATTTGCAGGGTTATGACCATGAGCAGAGCGAGGAAGACGCGCACTACATGGAAGATCAGGAGCGTGGGGTGCTGGTCGCGCTGGGTTATCCGGACCCTTATGCCGGGGAGGGGTGATGCGTAAGCGACGACGGCTCTGGTCGTCGCTTACGCCTCGTTCCTCATAAGTAAAAATGGACAGTAGCTCAAGCAGTAAACCTGGATTTTTCGAACGTATCTCCTCCCTCCTCCTGCGCGAGCCGGAGGATCGCGAGCAGCTCATGCAGCTGCTTCACTCCGCCTACGAACGCAATCTGCTCGACGCCGACGCACTGACTATCACCGAAGGCGCACTCTCCGCCTCGGAAATCAGCGTACGCGACGTCATGGTGCCGCGCCCTCAGATGGACGTCGTCGATGTCGACGATCCCCTCGAAGAGATCGTCGCCTACGTCAACAAGACCGCCCACTCGCGCTTTCCGGTGATCGACGGCAATCGCGACAACGTGATCGGCATCCTGCTCGCCAAGGATCTGCTGCGCGTGCAGACCGAGGACGATTTCAATCTGCGCGACTGGCTGCGTCCGGCGGTATTCATTCCCGAATCGAAACGTCTCAACGTCCTGTTGCGCGAGTTTCGTGTCTCACGCAATCACATGGCGGTGGTCGTCGATGAATACGCCGGCGTTTGCGGCGTGGTGACGATCGAGGACGTGCTCGAGCAGATCGTCGGCGACATCGAGGACGAGTACGATTTCGACGAAGCTGACGACAACATCCAGCTCGATCACGCCGGTCGATATCGCGTCAAGGCGCAGACCGAGATCGCCGATTTCAATGCGGCGTTCAGCATGCATTTTAGCGACGAAGAGTGTGCGACTGTCGGCGGCCTGATTCTGCAGCAATTGGGTCGCGTCCCGAAGCGCAACGAAATGGTCATGATCGATGGCACCACCTTCCAGGTCCTGCGCGCCGACAGCCGCCGCCTCTACACACTGCTCGTCACCCTTCCTCCGCCGGTGCACGATAATCCGTAATTCCGCCCCTCTTCGTTGCTTCGGCGCGCTGCTGCTCGGCGCGGCGAGCGTGCTCGCCTACGCGCCGCTCGGCTGGTTTCCATTGATCTGGTTGACACTCGGCGGCTTGTTCGGTCTGCTTGGCCTAGCGGCTACCCCTCGCCAAGGCGCGTGTCTCGGCGCCGCTTTTGGCTTCGGCCTGTTCCTGGCGGGAGTGTCGTGGGTTTATGTCAGCCTCAGCGTCTTTGGCGGGATGCCGGCGCCGCTGGCCGGGCTGGCCACTTTCCTCTTTTGCGCTGTACTGACCATTTTTCCGACACTGGTTGGCGGGCTCTTTGTGCGTTTCGCTTCGGCTGGCTGGCTGCGTCGGGCGCTGCTCTTCGCTGCCCTGTGGGTGCTCGCCGAATGGCTGCGTGGCTGGCTGTTTACCGGCTTCCCCTGGCTGGCCGTCGGCTATGCGCAGGCGCCGCCCAGTCCGCTCGCCGGTTTCGCGCCGGTCTTTGGCGTCTATGGCGTTTCGCTGCTCTCTGTCTTGCTCGGCGCGCTGCTCTTTGATGTTCTCAAGGGCCGTTTTACGGGGCAGTCGCTGTCCACGCAGCGCATTCCCTTACTGGCGGTCGGCGCGCTGTTGCTGGCCGGCGGTCTGCTCAGCGAAGTTCAGTGGACCGAGGCGCAGGGCGAACCGCTGTCGGTGGCCCTGCTGCAAGGCAATGTGCCGCAGGATATGAAGTGGCGGCCGGAGAAGTTTACCGATTCACTGCGCATCTACTACCGGCTGGCACTAGAGCATCCGGCGCAACTGACGGTGCTGCCCGAAACAGCTCTGCCGGCCTTTCTCGATCAGGTGCCGGGCGAGTATCTCGATGAACTGAAAAAGCTCGCCTTGCGCCAGCAAGGCGACATGCTTTTCGGCATCGCGCTGGCCGACGCGGCTGGCGGTCAATCGCGCTATGCCAACGCGGCGGTCAGTCTCGGTGCTTCTCCGCTGCAAACTTATCGCAAGTCGCATTTGGTGCCCTTCGGCGAATTTGTGCCGGCGGGTTTTGCCTGGTTCCTGAGCATGGCGCATATCCCGATGTCCGATTTCACGCCGGGCGAGAGCCGGCAAGCGCCGATGCGCCTTGCCGGACAACTGGTGGGGGCGAACATCTGCTACGAGGATGCCTTCGGGGAGGAGATCATCCACGCCTTGCCCGAGGCCTCACTGCTGGTGAACCTCTCGAACGTCGCCTGGTTCGGCGACTCGCTGGCGCCCGCGCAGCACCTGCAGATCGCCCAGATGCGGGCGCTTGAGACCGGGCGCATGATGCTGCGCGCGACCAATACCGGGATGACTGCAATCGTCGCTGTCGACGGCCGCGTGCAGGCCGTATTACCACCCTTTACCCGTGCGGCGCTGCTCGGCGAAGTGCGCGGCTACGCGGGATCGACGCCGTTTGTGCGCTGGGGCAACTGGCCGGCGATCATTCTCGCGCTGTTACTAGCCGGCCTGACCGGGCGCCGGAACTCGCGCGCGGCGCACCCAATCTGAAGGTGTTGCGGCAGTCTTACTTCGCGATCTCGAGCAGTTCCACTTCGAAAACTAGCGGAGCATCTGGCGGGATGGTTCCCGGTACGCCGCGGCTACCGTAGGCAAGATTGGACGGGCATTGCAGCTTGGCTTTGCCGCCCACTTTGATCTTCTGTACGCCCTCGGTCCAGCAGGGAATCACGCGGTTCAGGGGAAACGTCGCCGGTTCGCCACGGCCGTAAGAACTGTCGAACTCTTTGCCATTGGTCAGCGTGCCACGGTAGTGCACTTTGACCGTGTCGGTCGCCTTGGGGCTGGGGCCCGAACCTTCTTTCAGCATGGTGATTTCGATGCCTGAAGCCGTTCTTTCAACTTTCGCCTCGGCCGCGCTGCCATCGAGTGCGAGCGTCATCAAGAGGGAAGCCGTTACTGCGACGATTATTTTCATGCAAGTCTTTCCAATGCTTGGGTGGTGAGAGCGCCGTGCCGATTGCTACAGCGCGGCGATTGTGACGAGCGCCGGCGAGGTGAGGATGGTCAAAGCGGCCTGGGCATGTTCCGCCACTTCCCGCCCAAGACTGGTCAGGTAACCGCCATCGGCTTGCGTGATCAGTCCCTTGTCATGCAGACGCTCGGTGGCGGCAATCACTGCCGCATCGGCCGTCTTGTGAATCTTTATTCCCTGCTGGCTGGTCGCCAGGTCGAAGCGGATCAAGGTATTCAGTTCTTGGACCAGATCGGGCGTGTAAGGCATGCAATCCTCGCTGTTCGTAATATTAGGTTCGTCTTCGAGACGCCATTCTAGCCTGCCTCGCCGGCCCTGTCCGGCGGTGTGGGCCCGAAATACGCGTACGCTGCCGCCGGCCGCGTTGTTCATGGACTGGACGCGGCGGTCTTGCTCACCTGGCTGGTGGGAAGGCGTGCGTTGAGTGCTGCCGTCCGCTCGCCTTTCGGCAGTTCGGCCAGGATGGCGACCTGCCGGTAAAAGCGGGGCAGATTTCCTCCTTCCTGCGCCAGTAGCGCATCGAAAGCGGGAACCCAGTGCGTGTATAGGGTCACGGCGCTCAGGGCGGCGTTGTTCAAGGTCGGGCAGGACGCGGAATCAGCGCCAGAGCCACCCCAGTGAGCCTTTAGGTCGACGCAGACGCGGTGCAGTTCGGCGAACAGCGTCGCTTTCGTACGCCGTTTCTCTTCAGGAACTAGCGGCAACAGATACAGGGCGCGCAACTTCTCCCGATAATCGGCAATCAGCCGCCGGTACTGAATCGTGTGCTCCTGACGCGTCGCGAACGCACGCAACTGATCGGGTGTTCCCGTCTGTGCGAGCCAGCGACGCAGGCCTTCATTCTCGACGCTGGTGGCAAACGATTCGTTGAATGCCGAGTCGCCTCTTACGTAAAGACGCTGATGCGCGAGTTCATGGAAGATGACGCGTGCGACCTCCTGTTCCCCGAAGCGCAGGAAGGTATTGAGAAGCGGATCGTCAAAAAAGCCGAGCGTGGAATAGGCGGGAACGCCGCCGAGATAGGTTTCGAATCCCTGCTGGCGCAACTCGCTCGCCAACCGTTCGGCGGCCTCCTTGGCGTAGTAGCCACGATAGTTGACGCAGCCGACGAATAGCGGGCACCACTGTTCTGGCTCGACGGAAAATTCCGGCGCGGCGAAGACATTCCAGAGCACGTATGGGCGCCCGAGGTCAGCGTAAGCGCGATAGCTGCCCTTGTCCGGCAGGGCCAGTTCGTGGCTGGCGAATTCGCGTATCGCGGCCGCTTGCCGGAGTTCCTGGTGCAGTGCCGGCGTGGTTGCGGGATCGATCATCAATTGGTCGATCGGCTGCGCCGCAGTCATGACCCGTATCTGTCCGCTGACCGCCTGGGCATAGTAGGCGAGGTTGGCGCAGCCGCTGACGAGAAGCGCGATGAGTGTCGTAGCGAGCAGGCTAGGCATCGACGAAACGACCGGTCCTGAGAAAGTGGGCCGTTTGAACGGCACAAGCGCGCGAGACGAGCATGCCGGAATGGCTGACGTTCAGTGTGATGTGCTCTTTCGCCTCGGGGAGCACGGTTTCCGCCAGGGCGACGGCGCCGTCGTTCGGTTGTGCGAGCCCGGGGATCAGGCGCCCAAGTCCGATACTGCACGTGCCGGCGATGACACCAATCTCGACGGCCGGCGGCAGGATAGGGCGCGCCCCGCGCAGCCAGTCCTGCATGGTTCGCCCGACGATCGAGGCAAGTAGCGGCGTGCCGGCCAGCGTCACGGCGCAGTGGCTGCCGGCGCAGGGCGAACCGAGCAGAACAACGCGGCCAAGCCGCACATCAGCGCGTTGTGCCACCGCCTGCAGTGCGAGGAGTCCGCCCAGGCTGTGGCCGACGAGGTGAACGACCTCGCCTCGGGTCTCACGGATATATCCGGCCAGCGTGCGGACATTGTCGTCCAGTCCACCCCGCAGGGACGGATACGAAAAACGGCGCACACTGAAACCGTCGGCACGCAGCCAGTGTTGATGCGCACAAAACACCAGGCCATGCATCCAAAGGCCGTGCACCAGAACGACCGCTGCCACGGGGGTGCTCATTGTGCGGCGCGGGTGAATCGAGTGCGATGCGGATTCACAGCACCCAGCGCCTAGGCTTCCGCCTCGTAGCTTGATGGACTGATGCCTGCCCCTGCGAGGAATTCGCGCAGCGGTCTGACGTCCTGTTTATTGATGACATTGCTGTGGTGCGGGTGGTGCAGGAAAAATTCCCGGTGATTCAGGACGACGCGGAAGCGGGCGCCGTGACCGGGCTCAACCATGGCCCCCAGGTGAAGCAGCAGCGATTCGACCTCGCGCCAATGAATGTTGCCGCTGGGTGGGTCCTGGAAGATGGTGCGCAGCAAAACTGCGTGTTTGTGACTCATGGGAGCAGCCTCTTTGACATGATTCGCGTGATCGGCGGTGCAACACGAAGATGCGGTTCGATTAGCTAGATTATAGGAGATGACTCGGGACGGCCAGACCAGGGCGGTGTGGCGGGCTGGTGAAGTGCCATGGAGTCGTCTCTCACTGCGCCAGCTAGCCATCGATTGACGCCTCTTCGTTGATTGGCTACATTACTGACTGATCAGTCATTATATTGTTGCGATGAATCCCACTTCGCTTTTCCAACCATGAAGACGCCCGTCAAGGCCAGTGCGCCGCGTCGTCGGCGCAAGGAAGCCCGGCCGTCGGAGCTGACCGCGGCAGCGCTTGAACTCTTTGTCGATAAAGGCTTTGCCGCGACGCGGTTGGACGACGTGGCGGCGCATGCGGGGGTGTCCAAGGGCACGCTTTACCTCTACTTCGACAGCAAGGAAGCCTTGTTCAAGGCGGTGATCGAGGAGGGGATCGTGCCGACCATGGCGGCCGCCGAACAGCGGGTGGCCGAATACAGTGGGTCGGCGCAAGCGCTGCTGCGCGAGCTGATTTTCGGCTGGTGGCAGCATGTCGGCGCAACGGGGCTGGCCGGCGTGCCCAAACTGATCGTCTCCGAATCGCGGAATTTCCCCGAGGTAGCGCAGTATTACCACGATCAGGTGATCGTGCGCGGCCGTGCGCTGCTGCGCACCGCTCTGCTGCGCGGCATAGCGAACGGCGAGTTTCGCGCGCTCGACACGGAAACGACCATCGACCTTATCCTCGCGCCGCTGCTGATGCTGGTCATCTGGCGTTTTTCGCTACGCTTCTGCGGGCGCGAGACTGACCCGGAAACCTATCTTCAAACGCACTTCGATCTCTTGATGCACGGCTTGAGTCCAAAGGGAGTCCAACCTTGACGATGCGCACTGGCGTTACCCGCCGCTTTTATTCCCTGGCGCTCGCGCTGCCGATTTTGATCGTACTTGCTGCGTGCAGCCAGGAGGCGCCGCCACCCGAGCCACCGCGTCCGGTGTTGACGCAGGTGCTTGGCGAGAAGGCCACCGGCGAAGCAGTGAGCTACGCCGGCGAAGTGCTTTCGCGTTACGAGACGCCGCTCGCCTTTCGCATCTCCGGGAAGATTGCCTCCCGTCTGGTTGATGTTGGCGCGCGGGTTAAAGCAGGGCAGTTGCTGGCTACGCTCGATCCGGCCGACACCGCGCTGTCGGCGGCCGCGGCAGAAGCTCAGCGGGCGCTCGCGGATGCCGACGCGCGGCGCTATCGCGAGTTGCGCGGCAAGAATTTCGTCAGCCAGGCCGCGCTCGATGCCAAGGAAACGACGTTCACGGCGGCTCGGGCGCAGGCGGATCTGGCGCGCAATCAGCGCGCTTACACGCAGCTGAAGGCCGATCACGACGGTGTGATCGGCTTGGTCTCGGCCGAGGTCGGGCAGGTGGTGAGCGCTGGACAGACGGTGTTTCGCGTCTCCCGCCCGGACAGCCTGGAAGTGGCCATTTCGATTCCCGAGGCGCGCATGCCCGAGTTGCGCCCTCTGCAGGACGCTCAAGTGAGCTTGTGGGCCGACGATCGGGCCAGCTACAAGGCGGTGCTGCGTGAATTGTCGTCGGTGGCCGATGCGACCACCCGGACCTATGCGGCGCGCGTCGCGATCCTCCATCCTGACGCCAAGGTGCTGCTCGGCATGACAGCCAACGTGCGCTTTTCTGATGCTTCGGGCAATGCGCGCCTGAGCGTGCCTCTCACCGCGATCTTCCAGCAAGGTGGCAAGCCCGCGCTGTGGATTGTCAGCGCCGAGCAGACCGTCGCCTTGCGCCCGGTCACGGTGCTGTCCTATGGCGAGACTTCGGCCGTGCTGGGTGGCGGCGCTAAGGCCGGCGAACGCTTCGTCGTCTCCGGCGTGCACAAACTGACGGTCGGCGAGAAGATCACGCTGGCTGGCGCCACCGCAACACCCGCCCCATGACACATCTCAATCTTTCCGAATGGTCCTTGCGCCACCGTTCGATGGTCGCTTACCTGATCGTCATGTTGGTGCTGGCCGGCGTGCTATCTTACTTCAAGCTCGGTCGCGCCGAGGACCCGGAATTTACCTTCAAGGTCATGGTGGTGCGCACGCTGTGGCCGGGTGCAACAGCGCGCGAGGTCGAACAGCAGGTGACCGAGCGCATCGAAAAGAAATTACAGGAAACTCCCTGGCTCGACATTCTGCGCTCCAACACGAAAGCTGGCGAGTCGCTGATTTTTGTTCTCCTTAAGGATTACACGCCGAAAAAAGATGTTCCCGACGCCTGGTACCAGGTGCGCAAGAAAATCGGCGACATCCAGTACACGCTGCCGACTGGCGTCCAGGGGCCGTTCATCAACGATGAGTTTGGCGACACCTTCATCAACATCTTTGCACTGACTGGCGACGGCTTCGATCTGGCGGCGTTGCGCAAGGAGGCCGACCGGCTGGCACGCGAGTTGCGGCAGCAGCCGGACGTCAAGAAGATCGAACTGATTGGTGTCCAGGACGAAAAGGTCTATCTCGAGATGTCGCACGCCAAGCTGGCGACGTTGGGGCTCGATCCACTGGCCATCTTCGACGCATTGAAAAAGCAGAATGCGATGGTGCCGGCCGGTTCTTTCGAAACCGCGTCGGACCGCGTGCGCATCCGCGTCTCCGGCGACTTCGCATCGGTCGACAGCATCCGCGAGATCGGAATTCAGGCCGGTAGTCATGCTTTCCGCCTGGGCGACATCGCCACCGTCGAGCGCGGCTTCGTTGATCCGCCGGTGCCGCGCATGCGTGTGCAGGGGGAGGACGCCATTGGCATTGCCATTGCCATGGATCCGGGCGCCGACGTCATCAAGCTCGGCGATCGGCTGCGCAGCACAATGGCCCGTCTGCAGAAAAATCTGCCGCAGGGCATCGACGTCCATGTGGTTGCGGATCAGCCGGCGGTCGTGCGCGAGTCGATCAGTCTATTCATGTCGTCGCTGGCCGAGGCGGTGGCCATCGTCCTGACCGTTTCCTTCCTCAGTCTTGGCCTGCGCACCGGCGCCGTCGTCGCGCTGTCGATTCCGCTGGTGCTGGCGATCACCTTTGCGCTGATGGAGGCGTTCGGGATCGACCTGCAGCGGATTTCGCTCGGCGCACTGATCATCGCGCTCGGCCTCCTGGTGGACGATGCGATCATTGCCGTGGAAATGATGGTCGTGAAGATGGAGCAGGGCTGGGATCGTTTTCGGGCCGCGACTTTTGCCTACACGTCGACGGCTTTTCCGATGCTGACCGGGACATTGATCACGGCGGCGGCCTTTACACCGGTCGGTTTCGCCAAATCGACCGCCGGTGAATATACCTTCTCGATCTTTGCCGTGGTCACCATCGCGCTCCTCGTCTCGTGGGTCGTCGCGGTGGTCTTCACGCCCTATCTCGGCTACAAGATACTCAATCCGGAAAAGCTCCTGGCGCGGGCGCAAAAGCACGGCGAGGACATCTATGGTTCGCCTTTCTACCGTCGTGTTCGTGCCAGTGTCGCGTGGTGCGTGCGTTACCACTGGCTAGTCATTGGCTCGACCGTGGTCGTTTTTGTATTGTCGTTGATCCTGCTGGCAACAGGCGTGCAGAAGCAGTTCTTTCCGGCCTCCAGTCGGACTGAATTGCTGGTCAACTTGTGGCTGCCGCAGGGCGCCTCGCTGACTGCCACCGAGAGGGAAGCGAAGAAGGTCGAACAACTGCTGCTCGCCGATCCCGATATGAAGAAATCGGTGAAATATTTCTCCAGCTATATCGGCAATGGCAGTCCGCGCTTCTATCTGGCGCTCGACCAGCAGCTGTTCAACGACAACTTCGCCGAGTTTGTCGTCGTCACCAACGACTTGGAGGCGCGCGAGGATCTCAAGAAACGCCTGGAGCAACGCTTTGCCGCCGCAACCGGGGAGTTTTCCAACACGCGGGCGCGCGTCCTGCGTCTGGAGAACGGCCCGCCGGTCGGTTTTCCGGTGCAGTTCCGCGTTTCCGGCGAGAACCTGTCTGAACTGCGGCGTGTCGCCGAAGAAGTGGCTACCGTGATGCGCGCCAATCCGCATGTGAGAGACGTGAACTTCGACTGGAACGAGATGAGCAAGGTCGTGCATCTCGATATCGACCAGGATCGGGCGCGGGCGCTCGGTATTACCTCGCAGGACCTGTCCAGCTCGATCAATCTCTTGCTCTCTGGGACGGCTGTGACGCAGATGCGTGAAGGTGATCAACTGGTCGACGTCGTGGCGCGCGCCCCCGGCGACGAGCGCCGTCGCCTCTCGGCCTTGGCCGACATCAACATCCACACGGCCAGTGGGCGTTACGTGCCGCTCGCCCAACTGGTGAAGATTCGCTACGAACTGGAAGATGGGCTGATCGCGCGGCGCAACCGCCTGCCGACGATTACGGTGCGCGCCGATATCAGTGATCAGATACAGGCGCCGGTGGTTACCGCCCAAATCCTCCCGTCGCTGGAAACCGTGCGGGCCAAGCTGCCGGCGGGCTTTCATATCGAACTGGGGGGGGCGACTGAAGAGTCGGCCAAAGGCGAGGCGTCGATCAAGGCGGTGATGCCCTTGATGCTGATCGGCGTGATCACCTTGCTGATGATCCAGTTGCAAAGCATCAGCCGAACGATTCTGGTCCTGCTGACCGCGCCGCTCGGCCTGATCGGCGTCGCCATTGCCCTGCTGATCTTTCAGGTGCCCTTCGGCTTTGTCGCCAACCTCGGCGTGATCGCGCTATCGGGCATGATCATGCGCAATTCGGTGATTCTCGTCGATCAGATCGAGCAGGATGAAAAAGCCGGCAAGTCCAGGTGGGAGGCCATCATCGGCTCGACCGTGCGGCGTTTCCGTCCGATCATGTTGACCGCGGCGGCGGCAATTCTGGCGATGATTCCGCTGACGCGCAGCGTCTTCTGGGGGCCGATGGCGGTCGCCATCATGGGGGGCTTGATTGTCGCTACCCTGCTCACGCTGCTCTTCCTGCCAGCGCTCTATGCCGCCTGGTTCCGCGTGAGGCCCGATGCGGTCGCTAAGGTATAATGACGCGTTCAATGGAAACGAATATTAGTTCATGCTAATATAACTTTTGTGATGGGGAATGCAATGGTTTCAAGGACTGGAATAGACATGGATTTTGACCAAGCGCGTTTCAACATGATCGAACAACAGATCCGCCCCTGGGAGGTGCTCGACCCGGAAGTGCTGGCCCTGCTGTCGGAGGTCAAGCGCGAGGATTTCGTTCCGGCGGCATACAAGGCGCTCGCTTTTTCCGATGTCGAACTGCCGATTGGCACCAACGGGCAGACGATGCTCGAGCCGAAGATCGAAGCGCGTCTCCTGCAGGCGCTGGCCATCAAGAATACCGATATCGTGCTCGACATTGGCAGCGGCAGCGGCTATATGGCGGCCCTGCTGGCCGCGAAGGCCGAATACGTCTATTCCGTGGAAATCGATCCGGCGCTGGCCGAGCGCGCCAAAGAGAAATTGCGACAGCAAGGGATTGCCAACGTCAGCGTTGAAGTTGGCGACGGCGCGCGTGGCTGGGCCGCGCATGCACCTTACGACGTGATCGCCATTTCCGGCTCAATGCCCTTGCTGCCTGATGAAATCCGCCAGCAGCTCAAGGTCGGTGGTCGGATGGTGGTCATCGTCGGCGAAGCGCCGGTGATGGAAGCAAAACTCGTGACACGGACCGACGAAAATGCTTTTACGATGATCAACCTTTTCGAAACAGTCGTCGCGCCGCTGACCAATGCGGCGCAGCGTGAGCAGTTCGTTTTCTAGGCAGCAGGGCCAGCAATGCAGGAAATGTCGACACGTCAACTGGCCGACTGGCTAGAGGACAGCGATAGCCCTCTCAGGGAGGCTGTCGCGTCGCGGCCCAAGCCCCTGCTGCTCGACGTGCGCGAAACCTGGGAATATGAGCTGTGCCATCTCGCCGGTTCGTTATCGATGCCGATGGGTACGGTGCCGGCGCGGCTGAACGAGCTCGATGTGTCAGCCGCCGTGGTGGTCATCTGCCACCATGGCGTGCGCAGCATGCAAGTGGCGATGTTCCTGGCGCAAAACGGTTTCAGTTCGCTCTACAACCTTGCCGGTGGCATCAATGCGTGGGCGCATGACGTTGATCTGGCCATGTGTAAATACTGAAAGCGAGACGGTTCCATGCGTTTGAGAGTCAAGCTTCCCCTTCTGCTGACGGCGCTGTTCGCCACCGCGCCCGTATCGGCGGCCGACCTGATGCAGGTCTATCGCGAGGCTCTGGCCAATGACGCGCAATACGCCGCCGCCCGGGCGACCGCCGAGGCGGGGCGCGAGAAGCTGCCGCAAGGCTTGGCCGGGTTGCTGCCGATCATTGGCGTCAGTGCCAACACCACCGCCAACAATAACGACTATTTCTTCGGGAACGCCCAGTTCAATAGCCGGGGCTATAACGTAAACCTCACGCAGCCACTGTTCCGCTGGCAGAATTTCGTGCAATACAACCAGTCGAAGCTGCTCGTCGCCCAGTCCGAGGCGAATTTTGCGCAGGCCCAGCAGGATTTGATCTTGCGTGTCGCGCAGGCGTATTTCGACGTCCTCAACGCGGAAGAAAACCTGCTCGCCGTGCGGGCCAACAAGACATCGATTGTGCAGCAACTTGAACAGGCCAAGAAGAACTTCGAGGTCGGTACGGCGACCATCACCGACACGCATGAAGCGCAGTCACGCTTCGATCTGGCTGTGGCGCAGGAAATTGCCGCTGATAGCGATCTTGAGGTCAAGCGCCATGCACTGCGCCTGATTGTCGGCAAGGACTCCGGCGAGCTTAGTCGTCTTAAACCGCAAGCGATCCTGGCGCCGCCGCAACCGGCGAGCATGGACCAGTGGGTCGATGCCGCGGAAAAGGACAGTTTCGTCGTGCAGGCCCAGCAAGCGGCAGCCGAAGTGGCCGGGCAGGAAGTCGAACGCGCCCGTGCCGGGCATTATCCGACGCTCGACGTCGTCGCCAACTACGGGGATACCGCCGCGGGCGCCTCGCAGTTCGGCCCCGGCAGTTACGACATCGTCTCCCGGAATATTGGGCTGCAGCTCAATATTCCGATCTATCAGGGCGGCTTGGTCAATTCGGCAACCCGGGAGGCGGCAGCCCACCGCACTGCGTCGCAGGCGCTGCTCGAAAACGCCCGGCGCACTGCGGCGCTGGGCGCGCGCCAGTCTTATCTCGGCGTCGTCAACGGCATCGCCCAGGTGCATGCGCTGGAGGCGGCCCTGGTCTCCAGCCAGAGTGCCCTGGCATCCAACAAACTCGGTTATGAGGTCGGCGTGCGCATCAATATCGACGTGCTCAACGCCGAGCAGCAGGTTTATTCGACCCAGCGCGATCTGGCCAAGGCACGTTTCGACACGCTGCTCGCCGAGCTCAGGCTGAAGGCGACCGTCGGCGCGCTTGGCGAACAGGACCTGCAGCAGGTCAACACGCTGTTCGAGGCGAAATAAGTTTCCCGATTAGCGCCACGGTCCGTGCCGTGGCGCCGCGGTGCGCGCGACTGAAGGCAAGCGCCGCCTCGCGCATGGTCGCGAGCTCTTCCCGGTTGTCCAGCAATTCGCCTATCACCAGCATCGCTTCCCCGATATTCGCCACGCGCCGTGCCGCGCCGCTGGCAATGGCATCTTCGGCCGCCTGGGCGAAGTTGAAGCTGTGCGGGCCAATCAACGCCGGACATCCGCAGGCCGCCGCCTCGATCAGATTCTGTCCGCCAAAAGGGAGCAGGCTGCCACCGATCAGCGCCAGATCCGCCATCGCGTAATAGGTGGCCATTTCCCCCATGCTGTCGCCGAGCCAGACTTCGGTGGCGGACGTCGGCGGCGCGCCGTCGCTACGCCGACCGAGACGCAGACCCTGCGCACCGACGAGCGCCGCTACCTCGGTGAAGCGTTGCGGGTGGCGCGGCACGAGCAGTAGCAAGAGGCCGGGGGCGCGGGCGGCGAGTTTGGGGAACGCATCGAGGACCAGTGCTTCCTCGCCTTCGCGCGTGCTGGCCGCCAGCCACACCGGGCGCGCACCGAGCGCCTGCTTCCACTGCGCGCCGGTTTGCAGCTGCTCGGCAGCGGGCGTCACGTCGAACTTCAGGTTGCCGGACACCGTCACGGAGGGCGCGCCCAGTGCGGCGATGCGCTCGCCGTCGGCCACCGTTTGTGCGCTAACGCACACTAGCGCGGAAAAAGCGGGCCTGGCCAGCGAACTGAAGCGCTGATAGCCGCGTTGCGAGCGGGCAGAGAGGCGGGCATTGAGCAAGGCCATCGGGATGCCGCGCTGGCGGGCAATCGCGATCAGATTCGGCCACAGCTCGGTTTCCATGAGCAAGCCGACGACCGGGTAAAAGTGGGAGAAAAACCTCCTGACGCCATCGGGCAGATCGTAGGGTAGGTAAGCCTGTGTGACCCGCCCCGCGTGCCGTTCTACGTAGGTCTTGCCGATTTCGCGCCCGGTCGGCGTCATGTGCGTGAGCAGCAGGTGATGATCAGGCCAGGCCGCCAGCAAGGCCGCGATCAGCGGCTCGGCGGCACGCGTCTCCCCCACCGAAACGGCGTGCAGCCAGATCAGCGGGGCAGCGACTCTCGGCGGGTACCAGCCGAAGCGCTCGCTCACATGATGCAAATACGCGGGCTGCCGGCGGGCGCGCCACCATAGGCGCAGCAGCACGACGGGCGTGCACAGGTAAAACAGCGTGCTATAGAAGGCGCGCGCGATCATGCCCGGAGTCAGCCAGTATCTGCTCGATGGCGTTGATGATTGGGGGTAGGGCCGGTGGCTGGCCCTTCTTGCCGAAGCTTGCACACAAACCATCGCCGAACACCGCCGCCTGTTCGCCATCCGAGTCGCAGAAGATGCCGATCGTCGGCCGGCCCAGCGCTGCGGCGAAGTGGGTGAAACCGGTGTCCAGGCCGATGACGAGCGACGCTCCGGCAAGAAAGCGGCCAGCAACGTCCAGTTCCATCAGCGGCGGCACGACCGCGTTGTCCAGGGCCTGCGCCAGACGCTGGCTGCGGGCCTTTTCGTCCGGATTTCCCCAGGGCAACACGGCGCCGATGCCGTGTTGTGCCAGCAAGCGTCCAACGGCGATCCAGTGCGCTTCAGGCCAGAGCTTTTCTGGGCGGCTGGCGGCGTGCATCAGCACGGCGTAGGGCGTTGTCGGCAGCCAGTCGGCGATGAGCGGTACGGCCCGAATGCCGTAGCGCGGGGCGCCCTCCACCGTATAGCCCAGTGCGCCGGCGGCCACGGCGCGACAGCGGTCGATGACGTGGCGCGATTTGGCAATTGGCAGTGCCTTGTCGTAGAAGAAGGCGGCACCGCCTTCCTTGATGCTGAGGCGATCGCCGCCGACGACGGCCTTGCTACGAGCCAGTTTGGCGATGGCGACGCTTTTCCACAGGCCTTGCGTGTCGAGCACCAGGTCGTAATCGACCGTTTGTAGCGCCAGCTTGAATGCTTCCATCTCGCGCCAGGTGTCCGCCAGCAGCAGGTGTTTGCGCCAGCGGCGCCAGGCCACTGGAATGACGCGCCGAACACCTGGATGCAGCCTCGGGATGGATTGGTAAGCTTCTTCCGCGACCCAATCGATGTGGGCGTCCGGATAGTGAGTGAGGATATCGGTGACGACCGGGCAGTTGTGCACCAGGTCGCCCATCGACGACATCTTGACGAGTAGGATCTGCATGTAGCCGGGCATTATATCGCCCGCATCCCAGTCTGGTAGACTAAGGCCCTTCGATACGCGGCCGTTTGCTCGGCGCCCTGACCAGACCCCCATGCCATGACGCAGCGCGAATCCCTGTCGATTGTTCTGATCACGCTCAATGCCGCAGTGCAGCTTGAGGCTTGTTTGCAGAGTGCGGCCTTTGCCGACGAAATCGTGCTGGTCGATTCGGGCAGCACGGATGGCACGATCGCCCTGGCCAAGCGTTACGGCGCGCGGGTGGTGCAGCAGGGCTGGCTGGGCTTCGGGCCGCAGAAACAGTACGCGGTGACGCAGGCGGCCCATGACTGGGTGCTGTGCCTGGACGCCGACGAGCGGGTGACGCCGGAATTGCGCCTGAGTATCGAGGCGGCGCTGATACGGCCCGCTGCTGGGGCCTACCGCTTTGCCCGCTGCAACCGCTTTCTCGGGCGCTATTTGCGCCACGGCGAGGGTTACCCGGATTGGAACCTGCGCCTCTTCGACCGGCGTCGGGCGCGTTGGTCCGCCGATATGGTGCATGAAAATGTTGCCGCCGATGGCCCTGTCGCGACGCTGAGCGGCGACTTGCTGCACGACTCGGCGGAAACCATCGCCAGCTATCTGAGCAAGCAGAACCGCTACACTACACTGGCCGCCGAGGCGGCCTTTGGCGCGGGGAAACGGGCGTCGGGCTCCCAGTTGCTGCTCAGCCCGCTCGTACGCTTTGTCAAGTTTTACGTAGTGCGCCTGGGTTTTCTCGATGGCTTGCCCGGTTTCATCCACATCGTCATCGGCTGCTTCAATAGCTTTACCAAATATGCCAAGATGATAGAACTACAGAAAAAGGAAGCGCATTCGTGAAAGTGCTGGTGACCGGAGCCGCGGGATTTATCGGCATGTATGTCTGCACGCAGTTGCTGGCGCGCGGCGACGAGGTGGTCGGCATCGACAACCTGAACGACTACTACGACGTGCGCCTGAAGGCCGCGCGTCTGGCGCGTCTGGAAGGGCAGCCGGGTTTTCGCTTCGTGCGCCTAGATATTGCCGACTCGGCGCAGCTCGCGAGCCTGTTTGCCAGCGAGCGCTTTGCGCGCGTCGTGCACCTGGCCGCGCAGGCCGGCGTGCGCTACTCGCTGAAGAATCCCGTGGCCTATGCGCAGTCCAATCTGCTTGGCTTCGTCAATATGCTCGAAGGCTGCCGGCACGGCGCGGTCGAACACCTTGTTTATGCCAGCAGTTCGAGTGTCTATGGCGGGAATGCCAAGATGCCCTTCGCCGAAAGCGATGCGGTGGATCATCCGGTCAGCCTCTACGCTGCGACCAAGAAGTCGAACGAATTGATGGCACATTCTTACAGCCATCTGTTCGGCTTGCCGGCCACCGGCTTGCGCTTCTTTACCGTGTATGGCCCGTGGGGCCGGCCGGACATGGCCTATTGGGGGTTCGCCGAGAAAATCCTGCGCGGCGAAACCATCGACGTCTTCAACCACGGCAACATGCTGCGCGACTTCACCTACATCGACGATATCGTTGATGGCGTCATTCGCGTCCTCGACAAACCGGCGACGCCCGACCTGACCTACGATCCACTAAGACCCGATGCCGGGAGCGCGCAGGTGCCGCACCGTCTATTCAACATCGGCAACAGCGATCCGGTGCAGTTGCTGCACTTCATCACCACACTAGAGGCAGCGCTCGGGCGTGAGGCGGTCAAGCGTTTCCTGCCGATGCAGGATGGCGATGTGCCGGCGACGTACGCCGATACGCACCGTCTGGCCGAGTGGGTCGGGTTGCCGGCAAAAACAGCGATCGAGGTGGGCGTGGGCCGTTTTGTCGATTGGTACCGTAGTGAGTGGGCGACCCGCTGAGCAACGTATCGGGCGCTCGTCGCCATTGGACCGAACTGAACGACAGGAGCTGTTGATGACCCCGATTTTATTGCTCGGCAAGGACGGTCAGGTCGGCTGGCAATTGCAGCGATCGCTGGCGCCGCTTGGCCGGGTGACGGCCGTTGGCAGGGGCGAGTGCAATCTTGCCGATCTTGATGCGCTGCGCGCCCTGATCCGCGCCGAGAAGCCGAAGATCATCGTCAATGCTGCCGCCTATACCGCCGTCGATAAGGCCGAATCCGAGGCGGAACTCGCGCACTGCATCAACGCGGAGGCGCCCGGCGTGCTGGCCGAGGAGGCCAAAACGCTCGGCGCCTTGCTGGTGCACTATTCAACCGACTACGTCTTCGACGGCCGCAAGAGCGGCGCGTATGTCGAGAGTGATGCGCCGAATCCTCTGGCTATCTATGGGCGCAGCAAGCTCGCCGGCGAGCAAGCAATTGCCGCGGCCGGCTGCCGGTCGCTGATCTTCCGTACCAGTTGGGTGTTTGGCGCGCGCGGCAACAATTTCGTCAAGACCATTTTGCGGTTGGCCGGCGCCGGGCGGGCACTGCGCATCGTGGACGATCAGATCGGTTCGCCAACGCCGGCGGCCCTGATCTCCAGCGTGACCGGCTTGGCGCTGTCCGCCGTGCGGCGCGGCGTGGCGGTACCTGACGGCGCAAGTCTCTATCATCTGAGTGCCGCCAATCCCGTCAGCTGGTGTGCTTTTGCCCGGGCGATCGTCGACTACGCGAGTCGCACCCCCGGCTTCAGCGGCCTGCCGGCTCCCGAATCGATCGTCGCCATCGGCACGGCAGATTATCCCTTGCCGGCGCCGCGACCCGCCAATTCCAAACTCGACTGCTCGAGCCTGGAAGGCGATTTCGGTCTGGAGATGCCGGATTGGCAGCCTTATCTTGCGAGAATGTTGCAACTGCTTGCCCTCAAGCAAGCCAATGGCTATTGAGGTTCGGAAAACGTTGTAGGAGCTTGGGCGGCGAAATGACCCCAAAGAGGTTCGTTGATGCGCCGGAATCTCATCGGTCAAGCGATGCTGCTGGCCGCCGTGGCCCTCGCCGTCTCGCCCTCTGTCGGCCGCAGAGCCTCTGCTTCCTGCGTTCGGCGGTAGCTAAGCAAGGGCAGGTCGATGCTGCCCGCTACCCGGTCCGCTGCTATGTCGACGGGGGTCGCGTCTTCCGGGAAGGTTAGGTGCTGCGCACGCGGCATGGCAACCCGTTTCATACGCCGGGCTCGTTTGTCGAAAACTTTCCGGCGCGTGCTGGATGGGAAATTGTGGATAGGGTGCGGTCAGGTCGAGCACTTGTCCGGTACCGTGCGTCGGCATACGCCGAACGAGGCCAAATGGCGTCAGGTGCGTTATTTGGTCTTCGCGTTGCCGGAGCGCGTGGCACTTTTCGCGAGCCGGCGCCGCCTTTGCATAGCATGGTCACAGAGGCCGGTGTGCTGTGGTTGCGAGCGGAGGAGGAAGTCGAGATAACAGACCGCAAAGTGCTCGATCAGAAACTCGACGAGATGCTCAAGATCGGTGGCGAAGGCCTCACGCGGTATCCCGCCGACGCGCGTGCTACGACTGGACTACGCAACGTCTTGCTCAAATTTAACTGTGACATGACGCGGACGCCACGGCAACTACCCGCCAACCGGGCAAGGGAAAATAGGCCAGTATGTTCAGGCGCCTTGAGGGTGCGTACTGCCGATGGTGCCGAATGCCCGTTGGGCACAGGCCTGAACGATGCAGGTCGCCGCAACCCGCCGAGGCGACCTTGCCTCATAGGAGCCCAGTTTTACTGGGCGATAGCCGCCGCGCAATACCGCGCATAACATGATGGAGCGGATATCGGAGCGTTGTGTGAGGACGAGATCGCAGACTGTACGAACTGCAGATGGGCGCCGATTTGCGATGATAGTGCTTCCGGCAAATGACAACTTGACGCAAAATTCGACACACGCAATGAAATGGCAGGAGCAACTGAATCATGTCGATGGCTGAGCAACTTCCCGAAGTAGAGCGCAAGCTACCTTTCCGGCGTTCGGCGAATTGCTGGATTTTGCCGAGTTCTTGCGACAAGAAAAGCATGATCTCATCTCCTGCACAGCGCGTATCTCTGGCGGAACTTAAGGGGGCTGGAAGATTCCCTGACCTTCGTCGGCACGCCCACGGAAGAACCAGAACAAATGCACCGTGAATGGGATTGACTACCTGCTGGATACAAATTTCATTCTGTGTTTGCTCCAATCAAGCCCCGCAACACGCTTTCTTATCGCAAACTGCAATTCCGCAGCAGCCCAGCCTTGCTGGGCGATGATCTTTTCTTAGGGAGCATTCAATAGTCGTGCGTTTGACTAGCCACCAAATCCAGACGATTCGGCAACTCGCCTGCGAATTGGCGGGGAGCGAATCTCGCGTGCGAGTTTTCGGTTCCAGGCTTGATGATGCTGCGCACGGCGGTGACCTTGATCTCTTGCTTGATGTACCGGTAGCCGTAGACAACCCCGCACTCATGGCGGCGCAGATGTCCGCTCGCGTGTCGCGCGCCATGCACGGACGCAAAGTGGATGTCTTGATCAGCGCACCTAATCTCATGCGCCAGCCCATTCACGACATGGCGTTCAACGAAGGGAAATTGCTATGACGGTGGCGCCGAAGATCGCATTGCGTATGCAATTCTTGGCCCGCGTCGTGCGCAAGGAGTGCAAACACCTCGCCACGACAAATCAGCGCCTGTTTGGAAGCTTGTTTACCCTGGAGCAAGCGAGGCGCCTTGAAGAAGACGCGGACCTTGCAGAGCGAGTTGAAGCCTTTGTCGGCCGGTTTGCTCGGCTGCAAGACACCGTGGGCGACAAACTATTGCCACTGCTCCTGTCCGCTCTGGGCGAAAGGCCGTCCGCCGCCATCGACAATCTCGACCGCGCCGAACGGCTGGGCTTGCTTTCGTCTGTTGACGAATGGATGACCATGCGCCAGCTCAGAAATCAAATGGTTTACGAATACGTTGAAGACCCGGTCGTGCTCATTAGCGCCCTGCAAAGCGGGCATGCTTTTGTACCAACACTCATCACTGCCGCCAACAATATACTGACCGAGATCGAAGGGCGGGGCTGGGCGTAATGCACAAGACCGCGGGGTCGAATGGCCCGAATGCTGTATCTCTGATCGTCTTTCCAGTCGCGCTTGTTCCGTGATCGATTCCGAATGAACCTTTGGAATCGACCTTGTGGCGATTTGCAAGCGCGTGCTGATTTCCCTGCTAACCAAGTGTCAGGAACAGCATGCGTCTGAGCAATATTGCCTGGAATCTGGTCGGGCTGGGCACGCCGCTGCTCATCGCTGCCGTGACTATCCCTGCGTTGATCCAGATGATCGGCATGGAGCGCTTCGGTTTGCTGGCGTTGGCCTGGGGGCTCATCGGCTATGCCGGCGTGTTCGACTTGGGCATTGGCCGTGCAACAACACAGTTCGTTGCGCAGCTGCGTGGGCAAAATGCTTACGCCGATATTCCATTGGTCATTCGTTCGGCGACACGCCTTACGCTGCTGACGGGTGCCATCGGCTGGCTTGTCTTGACGACAGCGGGAATGCTGGGCGTGCAAGAGCTGATTCACCATTCTGTTGGGCTCGATCGCGAGCTGACCGTCTCCATCTTTCTGCTCGCTATCGCGGTGCCAGTGCAGGCGATTTCGGCGACTTATCGCGGCGTCAACGAGGCCTTCGAGAAATTTCGCGGGATCAGCCTCTTGCGTATGGTGCTAGGCGCACTGAACTTCCTGGGACCGTTTCTGATTGCGCACTATTCAACGAGCTTGGTCTGGCTGGTTTCGACATTGCTATTATCGCGACTGGCCGCACTCGCCGTATTTCATCATTTGGCAATGCGCTGCCTCGGTAGCCGTGCCGGTCATGCAGCAAACACCGATATGGCGGCAATCAGGAGGCGTTTGTTTTCTTTTGGCGGCTGGGTCACGGTGAGCAGTGTGGTTGGGCCGTTGCTGGTGCAGGCGGACCGGTTTGTGATCGCGGGGCTCATTTCGGCCGCGGCGGTCGCCACTTACACCATCCCGTACGAAGTGGTAACGCAATCCCTCATTATCGTTGGTTCCGTTACGTCAGTTGCGTTCCCCAGTCTGACCAAACAGATGCACCAAGATCCAACCTTGTGGCAGGCGTCGTTTCGGCGCTGGTTGCATATTGTCATTTGGGTAGTGTTAATTTTTACAGCCTCTTTGGCTTTGCTCTTGCCAACGCTCTTGCCTTTATGGATTGGGCACAACCTGCCCGTCGAGTCAGTGTTGATCGGACAGATCTTATGTCTTGGGGTATTCGCCAACAGCGTTGGGTCTATGTATTATTCTTTGCTTCACGCCAAGGGGCGTTCGGACATCACGGCAAAACTACACCTTATTGAGTTGCCGCTCTTTCTTCTGGCGCTTTCGCTGCTAATTGATGCATATGGGCTTTATGGAGTGGCGTGGGCATGGGTAGGCCGAACAATCTTTGACGCTATTCTTCTAAAAATTCTCAGTAAAAATTGAAGAGACCAGCTAGTGAATCTCTATACTGCAAAAAAACAAGACTATTTTTCTGCTGCGCGGCATGAAGTACTGGATTTGATGCCGAAATTCTCAAAACGGGTTCTTGAGGTGGGCTGTGGGGCTGGGCAGACGCTTGGCATGCTCAAGGAGAGAAGGCTTTGTGCTGAAACGGTCGGCATCGAGTTGTTCGATGCGGCAGCTACTGAGGCTCGAGACAGAGTCGACACGGTCTATTGCCTGGATGTGGAAGAAGATCAGCTACCAGATAATCTTGGAAAATTCGATTTGATTCTCTTGCTAGACGTCCTGGAGCATTTGGTTGACCCCTGGGCTGTGTTGAAGAAGCTCAAAGAAGGGCACCTGGCCGACAACGGAAAAATCATTGTTTCTTTACCCAATGCGCAACATTTTTCACTGGTGTTGCCATTGCTATGTGGTAAGTTTTCTTACGGTGAACGCGGGATTCTAGATAAGACACATTTGCGGTTTTTTACCAAATCGTCCGCAGCAGATTTGTTGAAAAGTGCTTCGTTGAATATCGAGGAAATTAAGGCAACTAGTCTAGATGTTGGCTTGAACTCCGGAAAATTGAACTTGGCAACATTTGGCCTGTTCTCAAATTTTATTGCCAGCCAATATATATATCTGGCATCAACCTCGCGCGGTATGTAGATATGCCTTTCGACTTGGCGGGCAGCAAGAACAAGAAGCGATTGTTTGAAAAAAAATAGAGCTAACTTTCCCGCGAGTGTTAAGTCTTGATGCAAGAACAAAGCAGACTATCGATAGTCATCGTTAACTGGAACGCCGGTTCACAGCTTTCCGAGGTCCTTTCAAGCGTCGCAAAGTATCACAGCGGCTTGGTGGCGTCTGTCATCGTCGTTGATAACGCATCGACCGATAATTCGCTTGATCTTATTGATACGCTTGAAGATGTTCCGTTCGACGTGCAGGTTATCCGCAATTCAGAGAACTGTGGCTTCGGAAAGGCCTGCAATCTCGGCGCGCGGCTAGCGACGACCGGATACTTGTTGTTCCTCAATCCCGATGCCGCGCTGTATGCAGATACTCTGCCTAAGGCTTTGGCTTATATGCAGAATCCGGCAAACGCCGGGGTCGGGATCTGCGGCGTGCAGTTGCTGGATGAAGCCGGCCAAGTATCGCGCAGTTGTGCGCGCTTTCCCTCCGTCCCCGGTCTGGCCGCACATGCTGTCGGAGTGGATCGAATCTTTCCACGTCTGGGGCACTTTATGGCCGAATGGGATCACTCGCAAACCCGGCAGGTTGATCACGTCATTGGTGCATTTTTCCTAGTACGACGGGATATATTCGATGTCTTGGGGGGCTTCGACGAGCGTTTCTTCGTGTATTTGGAAGATATGGATTTCTCCTATCGCGCCCACCAAGCGGGATGGCGCAGTGTGTATTTGGCCGATGCCCAGGCGTTCCATGCCGGCGGTGGGACGTCCAGGCAGGTGAAGGCGCGCCGTTTGTTTTATTCCTTGCGCAGTCGATTGCTTTACGCGTTCAAGCACTTCTCGTGGCTTGGGGCCTCCGGGGTTTTTCTGGCAACGCTTTTTCTAGAGCCATTGTCTCGCTTAGCATTGGCCCTAATGCGTCGTTCTTGGTCTGGCTTAAAGGAAACGTGGGCGGCCTATGCGCTCCTGTGGCGCTGGTTACCAGCGTGGTTATGGACGAAGGAGATCGATTGAAAGTCCTCAAAGTATTGGCGTTGACCAAATACGGCCTAATGGGGGCTTCATCGCGCGTGCGGTTTTTCCAATATTTTCCATGTTTGCAGCAAGCTGGCATTCAAATAACCGTGCAGCCTTTGCTATCAGACGAACTGTTGCTGGCGCGTTATCAGCGCGGCGCTTATGGGTGGTGGACCTTGTTGCGTGCCTATGCGTGCCGTCTGCGGGCGATGCTGCAGCGCCACCGGTTTGACGTGCTATGGATCGAAAAAGAGGCCTTGCCCTGGTGGCCCCTGTCCCTTGAACGCGCGTTCTTGCGCGGTGTGCCCTATGTGCTGGACTACGACGACGCCATATTTCACAACTACGATCTGAGTTCGTCTAGTTGGGTACGGCGGCTCTATGGGCGCCGGATAGATGGTTTGATGGCAGAAGCACGGTTGATCCTTGCAGGAAATCGTTACTTGACTGCTCGTGCCACCACAGCCGGAGCAGAGCATGTGGTGCATTTTCCCACTGTGGTGGATTTGGCGCGCTATGCATCGAAACACCGTTATTCGGTTGCAGCCAGGCCACGCATTGTCTGGATTGGATCTCCTTCGACAGTGCCGTATTTGCTGGAATTGGCTGACACCTTGGTTGCGTTGACTAGACGGCAGCCGTTTACCCTGCGGGTAATCGGTGGCGCACTGTCGATGCCTGGCGTGGATGTTGAACTGATGGATTGGTCTGCGGAAACGGAAGTCAATGCGATCGCCGAGTGTGATATCGGCATCATGCCACTGCGGGATTCGCCGTGGGAGCAAGGCAAGTGTGCCTATAAACTGATTCAATACATGGCCTGCGGATTGCCTACCGTCGCTTCGCCGGTTGGTGCTAATTGTGATGTTGTAGTCGAAGGTGAAACGGGTTTCTTGGCCGACACGCCTTCCGTTTGGGTGGACATGTTGGTCCGACTGTTATGTGACGTCGCGTTGCGGCAGCGTTTGGGTGAGGCTGGACGAGCACGGGTTGAAGCCCTGTATTGCGTCCAACAGACTGCACCAAGGCTGGTGCAGTTGTTCTCTGAGGTGGCCGGTTGAAGAGTTCCTGCTCAAAAAAGATACTGTTCTTTGTCACGGAAGATTGGTTTGTCTGCTCACACTGGTTGCCACTGATTCTTGGCGCGAGAGACATGGGCTTTGACGTGGTTGTCGTTACGCGAACCAACAAACACGCCGAGAAAATTCGCTTGCACGGCGTAAAGGTGATCCCCTTCGAGATTTCGCGACGCGGAACAAATATTTTTAGGGAGGTCATGACTGTCTTACGACTGCTGGAAATCTATCGAATAGAGAAACCAGATATCGTTCATCACGTTGCGATGAAGCCCATGGTGTATGGATCGCTCGTTGCACATTTGATGCGGATTCCACTAACGGTGAATTGGGTAGCCGGAATGGGCTGGTTGTTTATTTCCAATACGTGGCGAGCAAGAATTATTCAGTTGCTTGTGCGAAAAGTGCTTGGCGTGTTACTGCACGGGACTGAAGTAATTGTTGAAAATAAAGATGACGAAGCGGTGCTCAGGAATATCGGAATTTCTGCTCGACAGCTGCATTTGATTCGCGGCGCTGGCGTTGATACTTTGCAATATTCGCCATCTCCCGAGCCTCAGGGCGTTCCTTTGGTCGTTCTTCCCGCCAGAATGCTTTGGGATAAGGGGGTGGGTGAATTTGTTGAGGCGGCAGCTCAACTCAAAAAGCGTGGGGTGTGTGCAAGGTTTGTTTTGGTAGGCGAGCCAGATGACGACAATCCCGCGAGCGTTCCCGGGCAGCAGTTGGCTAGTTGGCAAGGCGATGGGGTGGTCGAATGGTGGGGGCGGCGAGAGGACATGCCCCACGTCTTGGCGCAATCACAGATCGTTTGCTTGCCGTCGTATCGTGAGGGCTTGCCGAAATCTCTACTGGAGGCGGCGTCTTGTGGGCGTCCAATTGTGACAACGGACGTGCCGGGTTGCAGGGAGGTTGTTCGTGACGGAGACAATGGAATCTTGGTAGAGGCACGCAACCCAGGAGCCTTGGCCAATGCATTGGGCAAATTGCTTGCCGATTGCGAACTTCGTGAACGGATGGGGCGACGTGGACGGGAACAAGTGATGAGCGAGTTTTCTCAGGAAAAGATTGCTGCGCAGGTGTTGTCGCTTTACCGTGAGGCGATTCTGTAGTCAGTGCGAGTTCCTTCTGATCTTTTCTGCTGTTGTTCTTTCGCGGCGGTGCTGGCTAGAGCAATGTGTATTTGATGAGCGGAAAGATTGATCTCAGACTGAAAGACGCTGACCTTCGTCCCGTTGCAGTCGCGTGGAAATCGTTAAAACGAAATGGGTATGCTATTGTGATATCTCCAGCATTTCTGCGAAGGCCAATACTCTTGCCCTTCCGTCTTGTCGTGAAGGCACCTCCCTCGGTGCCTGTCGAGGCGGATGAGTGCGGACGTGCGGTCGCGACGATGGGCGCGCCGGATTGCCTTGGCCCGGGCGTTACCAGTCCCTTGGCTCCGGCGCGCAATGCAGAAGCTCTGGCGAAGGCAATTGAATGCTTGGTCAGCGATTGTGAGCGCTGCCGCCTGAGGGGCTTCGAAGGGGAGAGCCTGGCCGAGGCGGCATTCGATATCAATCGAGGTGCGGACGCACACCCTGGACGTTTGCGACGAGCATCGGTAGTCGCATGAAGATTCTTGTCACGGGGGCGTCTGGTTTCCTGGGAACGGGTTTGCTATCCAGGTTGCTTTCCGATTCCGCTTATGAAGTGGCGATTGCGTCACGTCGGCCGAGTGGTCGAGTGGGCGTTGAGGAATTCTTGGTGGCCGATCTCAAACGAGATACCTCATGGGCTGTCGCACTAGCCAGGGTCGAGGTACTGGTCCACACTGCTGCACGTGTCCATATCAGAGCGGAGGATGAGGCGAGCGATCCGCTTGCCGTCTATCGGGCGGTGAACGTCGAAGGCACCCTTAACCTCGCGCAGCAGGCAGCAAGCGCAGGGGTGCGGCGTTTTGTATTCGTCTCTTCCATCAAGGTGAACGGTGAGTCGACCGAGCCCGGCTGTCCCTTCTCGGCTGACGATCCACCGAACCCTGGCGATCCGTACAGCATCTCAAAAATGGAGGCCGAGCAGCAGTTACGGGCGGTGGCATCAAGAACCGGAATGGAGGTGGTGATTGTTCGTCCGCCTCTGGTCTATGGACCTGGCGTGAAAGCCAATTTCTTGTCCATGATGCGTTGGTTGGGCCACAGCATTCCAATGCCATTTGGGTTGATTCAAAATCAACGGAGTCTAGTCGCTCTCGATAATCTGGTTGATTTGATCGTCCGATGTATCGATCACCCAGCAGCGGCAAACCAGACGTTCTTGGTGTCGGATGGTGACGATGTTTCAACGCCGGAACTGTTTCGCCGTTTGGGCGAGGCCTTAGGCAACCCAGCGATATTATTGCCTGTTCCCTCGGTATGGCTGACAGTTAGCGCCAGATTGCTCGGCCAGCCAGGACTAGCACAACGTCTATGTGGTTCTTTGCAGGTGGATATTTCAAAGACCAGAGCGATGCTGGGCTGGGAGCCGCCCTGTAGCATGCAGGACGAGTTGCAAAAAACGGTAGAGGCCTTTCGTGGTGAAGCGCGAGCCTGTACGGTGCCCGTCCTGTCGCGGCGCAGTGGCGGTCGTCGATGGTACGACTGGTAATCGGGGCTGACGCATTCTTTCTCCGGCGCGTCATTTCGGTAAGTCCCCTGCCGTTAGCACAAACGCCCTCGGTTTAAAGCCCAAGTCGCGTGCGGCCTCGGCGTGATCGAACACCAAATCCCTGTTCATTCGCTCGGCCATCGCAGCCGACCAGAGCCTATAGCGCTGCAGACGGCGCAGCGGTGCCACTGCCAGTCTGAAAGCCCATAGGGGAACGGTTAGTAACCGCGGGTGTTTGGCGAGAGTCACGAATACGCGCGTGACCATTTCGCGATAACTGAGCGTCTCGCCTCCGGATATGTTGTACACGTGGTTTGCCGCACAAGGCGCTTGTAAAGCTGCCAGACATGCTCCAGCCACGTCCGCTGCATGAATCGGCTGGCGCAGGCCGTTGGCTTGGCCAAACAAGGGGAAAAAACCAAAACGGCGGATGAAGCGCGCAATTTCGCCGATATTTTTGTCGCGACCCAGCCCATAAATCAGTGTCGGGCGAAGAATCACCCATTCAACGCCACGGCTTTCCGCCCATGCGCGAACGCGAGCTTCCCCTTCAACAAAGTGAAGCGCTGTCGCCTGCTCTTTCGGGTCGTTGGATTCCTGTTTCGAGAAACGACTGGTGGACGAGAGCACCACCAAGCGCTTGGCACCGAGTGCTTCTAGACGCCAAAAATAATCCGGCAAGACCCAAATGGGCGCAACAGAGATCCACGCCTCGATATTTTTTATTCCCGGGGGGAGACGTTTAGAGGAAGAGGCTGTTGAGTCAAGATGTTGCCAGACTACTCCCGCGCCAGTATTTTTGACCTCCTTGCGCGTGAATGCCGTCGCCTGCCACCCGGCGGCCGTCAGCAACGGAAGTAAAGACGCCCCCACGAAGCTGGTGGCGCCAAGAACTCCTGCGTGCTTTTCCTGCGAGCCCTTACGTTCTTCCGGGCAGGCTGCGATGCAAGGGATTACTTGGTCATTCATGCCCAATTCCCAGCGCTCGACTAACACGTTTGGCCGTGTGGTAAGCGGCTACGAGACTAAAGCGTAGCCAGACCCCGACTGCCACCAAGCCCATCAAGACCCCCGGATACTGGTGTCGAAAGAACTTGCGATAAAACCGCATCATTCCTTTGTGCTTGTGCCATTCGACAAACACTGGCCTGCCTGTTCCGCAAACTCCTAACGCATGAGTAATTCTTGCCGATGGAACGAACAGAATTTTCCATCTCCGTTGGCGGAAGCGCATGCACCAATCCAGATCCTCACAATGTAAAAAATAACCTTCATCCCATTCCCCAACCTCAAGCATGGCTTCACGCTTGACCATCGTACAGGCGCCAGAAATCGCCTCAACCTCGATGTTGTGATCTGGCAATGGCTGTTTATTCAAGTGGAAATCAAAGAACAGGTGCGGCCAACGACCCGAAAAACGGGTTAGTCCAAATGCACGTACAAAAGAACGCCAAGGGGTGGGAATGGCACGGCGCCCACCAGCCTGTTCAGTGCCATCCGAATTTGTGAGAAAGCCCCCAGCCATGCCAACGCGTTGATCCCCGTGCATAGCCTCCTGCAATCTAGCCAGCGTACCCGGTTCAAAGGAACAATCCGGATTTAGGAAAAGCAGCAACGGTGCGGAAGCACTACGCGCCCCTTTATTACAGGCGGCTGCGAAACCAACGTTGGTCTGGTTTTGCATTATCTGTACGTGTTTCAGGCCTCGCAAAGAGTCCAGGCTGCCATCCCTTGAAGCGTTGTCAACCACGATAATTTCGATTTCCAGCGGACAATTTAGCAATGAATCAACGCAGCTACGCAACAGTGTACCCGCATTGTAATTGACGATGATTGTTGAGATGGCCGCACTCATATCATTTCCCGCTAGGTTTTGTCGTGGGCATAATGGCCCCGAATATCGAGGCATCCACTTCTTATTGAAGGTTTGCAAAATATCGTCTTCTTTGTGTCGCGATACTCACCAACATGCCCTGAAACGCCTGTACGCTCGGTGAGCTGCTCTCGAAATCACCCTTCTGATATTGATCTGGCGTTCCATCCAAAGTGCCCATTCGTCGCTTGCAACCGAAAACTTGTCGGATAAATCGTTAGGATTTTGACGAACCCGAGCGACATCATTGAGAAGCGCTTGAAGATCTTTACCGGAATGAAAGTTTTCGTATTGCGTGCGGCCTAAGCGACCGGCTTTCTCAAGATCATCTGGCGTTAATAAGGAGCAATAGTTCAGCAATTCGTCAGGTGAGCGCCAGCTATAAGCACTTGGGTAGGCAAGCTCAATCCCGCTCAGGATTCGAGAAAATATATGCCTATGCAAGACCACGGGGATACCTGCTCCCATTGCCTCAATCAATGTCAACCCGCCTCCATACGGGAAGGACGCAACATACAAGTCAACCCGAAAGTCGTGCAGAGTCTGCCAGACACTGGGGACCCAAGGGGTGTAAATGAATCGATCAGGCTGGATTCTATGCCGCTTTAGCCCACGTCGAATCTTGAACAGAGCCCACGGCGTCAGCCGCCCAATGTGGATATGTTTCCCCCCTGTAACTTTCAACAGCTTGGGCAATAGGTCAACATAACTTACAAAATAAGGAATTTCAATTTTGTTTGATCTGCCCGCGGTGCAGGTCGTAAGTGTCCCTTCCCGAAAAAATTGCCAATCAGCGGGTCGGTCTCCTTTGTCGTCGACAGTGAGCGGAATATAGGTATTGTTGATACCCAGATTGTCCCGACAGTTGTGATACCCCATTGGATGAGGGTCAATGTGCTCAAAATTAGGAAGATACAACCCCAGACATAGATGATGATCGCCGTGGTGATAAAAACTGGCTTCGAGCTTCATCTCCGGCTGAATCGCGGCGACGGCAACGCTATCCTGATGGTGGTTGAACAGGTAAACTTTTTTCGGGCGAGTTTTTAGCAGGCACTCTTGCAGCCACGTTAACCGTTGCTGATAGTTTGCCTTTGGCGCTTGTTCATAGACAACGGTGGATTTTTTGGAAAGCCCATTCAACACATAGTCAGTATCTGACTGCCCATCCAACTCGGTCGACCAGATGATATGCTTCGCGTTTGGTCGGGCTTTAATGAAGTCTTCAATAACGCGAGTGTGCCCCCCCGATTTTTCAAGCTTGGTGACAATGTAAGCAAAAACGTGCTGATCTGGTGGTGTGTATGTCGTCTCGGGAATGAATTGTTGCATATCTGCAAGGTTGGCCTTCCCAATGCGTTGGCATAGGCCATCTAGGGTCTTTGAGCCGAAGACCTGTGAGGTGCACAGAGGCTCGGTAATGATGCGTATTACTGTGTTGTGAATAATTAGCAAAGCGGAATTAATGTCATTATTTCTAATGCTTTCTAATACGCGTTCTGAAGTCGATAGCATGGAGCGGCAATCGAACGAGGCCGGTCGAATGTATCTAAGCATTAATTATCTCTGTCTGCATTAGTCTAGGATGAAAAAGTCTGCGCCGATTACTGTTTAAGTGTCTTGTGACCATGAAAAAAACCTGGCAGGCAATCTTATTTGCTTCCGCTTGACGAGGGGGGGCTCCAGGGCTTTCGCGCTCGTCCATCATAGCGGTTTGAGACCCGGCATATACATTCGAATATCATTCATCATCCCAAGTAGCTCCTTGTGCTTCAGACGTAGGCGGGCTCTCGTCTTGTCGGGGGGGCAGGCGAATCATGTTGAGCGTAATTTCTTCAGGAGAGAGATTCTGCGGGGCGTTGTCCTTGCGGAGGGTGCTGCCATCCTCGCCGAAGCTGACATCGACGACCCTGTGCAGCCGTTCTCGACGCCCTTGTGGGCGCGCACGGTGCCGCCAGTTGTTCTGCATTCAGCTTGCGGGAGCTGATGTAATAACGCTGTTCCCAGTCCGACGCATGGTCGGCAACGTGGCGAATGGCGTCGACGAGACCGATCGGCTTACATTGAGGCCACTCCGCCGGATCGACGACGCCTGGCGCGGCCAGCACCAAAGCGACCTGTCCGACGATCCGGCCATGCGACTTCTCGACCCGGCCTTGACGATCCACCGCCTCGGATTCCTTTCGGTCGAGGAAGGCAGCCTGGATGACTTTCAACAGCGCCGGTTGATTGCCTTTGACCGCCAGCAGGTAGTCGCCGCCCTGGGCCGTGATCTGCCGGGCGATGTCCTTCTGGCAAGCCATGGCGTCGATGCTGACGAGGAAGTCCTTGAGGTAGAGCGCCTCGAGCAGTTCCGGGATGGCGGTGATCTCATTGCTCTTGCGAGCGGTCTTTTCCTGACCGAGCACCACGCCCAACTCCGTTGCGAAGGCGCTGACCATGTGAATGGCCGTTTCACCCCCCGT
>Ga0209125_1000492_pt1 | contig 50102 bp, 44 predicted proteins | sample BarGraIncub1131A_FD_184503 | JGI IMG/M metagenome (GOLD analysis project Ga0209125, IMG submission 184503) | Arctic peat soil microbial communities from Barrow, Alaska - Barrow Graham LP Incubations 11-31A (SPAdes) (version 2) | ecosystem: Environmental > Terrestrial > Soil > Wetlands > Peat... | reverse complement strand
CCTTAAGAAGCTTGTATATTGTATCGTCAATTTCCTGCGCTGTCAAGCTGTTTCTGAAAGTTTTTCTGGTTGGTCGATATTCTTTTTCGCGGCCCCGTTTGAGGCAACTTTTAAAGTATACCCTTCTAAATGCTCTCTGTCAACGCTTATTTTATTTTTATCCAATTCTTTTTATGAATGTCAAAAGGAGTAAGAATCAATGGATTCTTACTCCTTTATTATTCTTGATTATTTTACTTTAGCCTCAGCTAATTTTGCCTCATGAATTTCCAGCCCCAATACCTTACCTACTGATTTATAGACCATAAAGGTAATGGCTGCATTAGTGCCTGCTTTAATAATATTAAATGGAACAATAATGGGAAGGATCATTGGAAGTACTGCTTCAACTGGAATCCCCAGAAAAAACGGTGTTAATAAAATGTTCCAGATAACCATGGTGATGGTCATTGCAACAACCCCGAAACTCAAACCGATCACTGCACCTTTTCGGGTGCGATTTCTTTTGTATATATTCCCAGCAACCAGTATAAATGCGCCCGTGGCAAAGAAGTGCATTAGAATTCCGATAATCCCACTGGCTGAACTAACTGTTAAGCCTTGCAGGACACAGACAACTCCAGTAAGTACTAAGCCGCCAACCGGACCAAATAAAAACGCACCAATGAAGATCGGGATATCCGCCGGGTCATATTCCAAAAAAGGAGCGGCTGGGAAAATTGGAAACCGTATCAGGTAAACCAATAGAATTGACATTGCTGCCAATACTGCCATTTGTGTCAGTTGCTTTGTTTTGATTTTCATCAAAAACCTCCTTGTTGTCTGTTCAGAAAACATAAAAGCCCTTGGATTTTATTCTCCAAGGGCTTTGCGTGCAAAATTGTACGCCATTTCTTTCATCCGGACTCTACCGTCGGTTCTGGTTTCTTACCAGATCGGCCTTTCGGCTCGTGGACTTATTGCTTTCGCACTTCACCACCGGTGAGGACTTACACCTCGCCCTGAAACAGACTATTTAATTATTTGTATTCATTATACACCCTGACGAATTTCTTTGTCAACGATATTTTTTAGGTAGTCTAACTAAACATCTTCTTCTTAAATAAAATAAAAGCAGCAACACCGGTAGCAACCAGAGCAATCGCTACGACGAACCCAAAATTGGCTATGGGTATTCCTGTTACATTCATACCGTAAAAGCTTGCAAACATGGTAGGAATGGCAGTCAGGATCGTCAGGGATGTTAAAATTTTCATAACAATATTAAGATTGTTGGAAATAATCGAAGCAAAAGCATCCATTGTTCCACTGAGAATATTAGTGTAGATATTCGACATTTCAATGGCCTGTTGCACTTCTATCAAAACATCTTCCAATAAATCTTTATCTTCCTCGTAAAGCTTGATAATTCGTCCACGTTGAAGTTTTTCCACCACTGCTTGATTGGCTTTTAATGAGATTGAAAAGAAAACCAAACTTTTTTCTAAATCAAGAAGCTGAATCAACTCGTTGTTTTTTAATGATATATGTAATTCCCGTTCAATATCAGTACTCATGCGATTAATGTGTCTTAGGTAAACAAGAAAACGGCTGGCAATACGGTAAAGTATTTGAAAAATAAACCGCGTTCTCAAGTTTGTAAATACATTTTTAACCCGTCCTTTGGCAAAATCATCAATCAGCGTATTTCCACGAAGACAAACCGTAATAATATTATCTTCTGTTTGGATAATCCCCACAGGAATGGTGGTGTAAAGCACCATTTTTGTGTTTTTTTGAACCACCGGTACATCGATGGTAATCAATGCGTGGTCATTATCTTCAAGTTCCACTCGGGAAATTTCTTCTTCATCCAATGCCGCTCTAAGAAAATCAGGTTCCACTCCTAATTCCTGGGTGATAAACTGAAGCTCTTCTTCAGTTGGGTTAACCATATCAATCCAACTATTTTTTTCAATGGTTTCAATTTCTTCAATTTTTCCATCAATGGTTTTGTAGATTTTAATCATTGTTTTCCTCCTTAATTAAGAGCAACCAATGATCCTGTGGATATTTTGGTCGCTCGTTTGTTCATTCATCTGTTCAATGCAATTCTCTCCGGGGTCTGCGTCCATCCTATCTCACTCCTTTGTTTCGTATTTTAAAAATAAAAAAAACCACCACTAATTCACGGAGGTTTTTGCACAGCAAAAATAATGATTCCCCCAATGGTTGAGTTTTGGCACTATACAGCATAGGGCAACACCCAACTGCATTAAGTAAAACCTTAATTCGATAGTACCTGTTAACCCATTGGCATCTCTCGATGTTTCCGGGTAGCAGCCATATCCGTATAGGAGCCTCACCTAACAAAAGAAACAGTTTTTGTTTTTTTTATTATATTTACACGGTTAACTATATCTTTTTGCAATCTTTTTGTCAATGGTTTTAAGTTAAGTCTATGTAAAAAATAGTGAATATTTTTTGTTTATTCAGCTCTATTTTGTGTATAATTTAAGTTATACTCAAATATATAATCGATCCTAAATTTTAGAATTATTTGGATTCGAATACGAAAGACAAAACTCAGCTATTACCTAAAAAGTTCACGCATTAATAGCATCAAAAATCGGAAATTACGGAGGTAACAAATGTTACACACACGGCCGGAAGAAGAAAAGTTAAAAGCAGTATACACAAGTCCTGTTTTTGTAACTGAAACCATTGATTCAGACCTTCCCAAGTATAAACTGGGCCAAAAATCTGTTGATCCTGAAATAGCCTATCGCTTGATTCAGGATGATTTATTAGACGAAGGAAGCGCTCGACTTAATCTGGCTACCTTCTGTCAAACATTCATGGAACCCGCTGCTGTCAGACTTATGTCTGAAACTCTGGAAAAAAACGCCATTGATAAATCCGAATACCCTCAAACAAGCGACCTGGAAAATCGTTGCGTTAATATAATAGCTGATTTGTGGCATGCGCCAAAGGACATGGCGTTCTTCGGAACCTCGACGGTTGGTTCCTCTGAAGCCTGTATGCTGGGTGGACTGGCAATGAAATTCACCTGGCGCGAAAACGCCAAAAAGCATGGTTTAGACATTAATGCCAGGAAACCAAACTTGGTTATTTCATCTGGCTTTCAGGTCTGTTGGGAAAAATTCTGTGTTTATTGGGATATTGACATGAGACTTGTTCCATTAGATGAAGAACATATGAGCTTGAATATGGATACAGTTATGAGTTATGTTGATGAGTACACCATTGGCATTGTTGCAATCATGGGAATCACCTACACCGGTAAATATGATGATGTGAAAAAATTGGATCGGCTTGTTGAAGCCTACAATCGGAAAACAGACTATAAAATAGCCATCCATGTCGACGCCGCCTCAGGTGGTATGTTTGCTCCTTTTATTCATCCGGATCTGGAATGGGACTTCCGTTTGAAAAATGTGATTTCAATCAATACTTCTGGTCATAAATACGGACTCGTTTATCCTGGCGTTGGTTGGATCCTCTGGAAAGATAAAAAATATCTGCCCAATGAACTTGTTTTTAACGTGAGTTACCTTGGCGGTAATATTCCTACTTTGTCCATTAATTTCTCACGGTCCGCTAGTCAAATTATCGGACAATATTTTAACTTCCTATCTTTGGGTTACGAAGGTTATCGTGAAATTCACCAAAGAACCCATGACGTCGCTGTTTACATTGCTGCGGAATTGACTAAAACCGGACTATTTAAAATCTATAATAATGGCGATAATATCCCCATTGTTTGTTGGAAAATGAAAGCTGATGCAAACAAAGAATGGAGCCTCTATGATTTGGCTGATCGGGTTCGCATGAATGGCTGGCAGGTACCTGCTTATCCACTCCCTGAGAACATGGAGAATGTTATTATTCAGAGAGTTGTCATCAGACAAGATTTAAGCATCCATTTAGCAGCGCTTTTCATGGAAGATTTAAAACGTGGCATTGAAGCTTTGGATCATGCCCATGTACTTATTCACGGTAAATCCAATGAAAATAAAGGAAAATATGGCTTCACTCATTAAATTTTGTGTGATCTTTCAAGTCTCACTATAAACAGGAAACGGACAGAAAAAAGAGTAATTTTTTCTGTCCGTTTCTTCTTTGCATTTGAATCACATGCCCGATTTTAAATATTACGCATTTTCATGAAAAAAGCACCGCCAATAATTGCCATGCCACTTAAAAATAGTTTTGGAAAAAGTGGGTTACTTGCAATCGGTGCTTCTTGGGCCTCCAATGCGCTTGTCGAACCAGAATCAGTCGTTATTTGAGCCATGGGTAAAATCGCAAACATATTTTCACCATTTTCGAATGAAATAATATAATTTGGACTATTCAATGTACCAAGGTAAATATCATATTTACCAAGATCTTCTCCCGGTGCGCGGCTAAGGGCTCCGCTGAAAACATCTTCACTTAAAAGTCCTTCGTTATATTGTTGATTCCCTTTATCACTGCCATAATCTCGCCAAACGACATAGGTCAGTTCCGGATCAGGGCTTCCTTCTGTTTTAGATTGGAACCAGGCTTCCACAAATACTGATATTGGTGTAATGTCATATTTTTCTTTTGAACTAATGGGATCTTCTCCCACAGTATAGTTTTCAATATTTGTACCATTCAAACCATAAAGGTAAAACCCTTCGGATGCCCAGACATAATATTGACCGACATCTTTAATCTTTGCAGTGTTGTTTCCATACCAGGGATTGAAAGCATCGGTTGTTTTGACTCCGATTTCTTCGCCTTTAATCACATCGTCCGCATTATAACTAAGATCATACCCATCCAGGAGTGGATCAGCATCGTAAACTTTATTTTCGCCGTTTAATAACATTCCCACTCGTTTTGGTGTAATTTTTCCAGATAGCTCCACAGTCGCAGAATCTTTGTTTGGAATCACGAGAATGGGATCGATATTTGGTAAATCCGGATTGGGAATCAAATGATAGCAAGTTGCCTTGTCCCCTGAAATTGTCACATCATTTAGGATTATTTTATTTAATTCAACCGGTTTAACGTCCTTCGAAATAAATTTAGATGATTTATAGCTAAACTTAACCGCACTTATATCTTTTTCTAAAACTCCGGCATTGCTTAATCCTTCAGTCATTTCCGCAGGAACATTCGTTGTGCCATCATAGTCCTTCGTTGCTGGTTTTTTAGTGGTAAAATCGGTTAGTTTTAATTCAATTGGTTTGATAATGATTTCTTTAGTTTCACTATAACTTTGGTAATTCTCATCGCCTTCATATTGAGCAGTGACTAAATAGATCCCTGGCTCTGTAGGAGGCTTCGTTGTTTCTGCAAACGGGTTCCCATTATCCATGTTTCCTTCATAGGTGATTTCAATAAGCGTCGGATCCAGAACCGCACCCCCTGCTGGTGCTTTCATTTCCGCTAAAACTTGCGGGTTACCGTTGTAGGTCACATTTTCAGAGAAGGTAATGGAATCATTCTCGCCTATTACCGAGGCAAAGATATTTCCCGGAAGACATGTTGCAATCAAAAAAATCATTAAAATCAGGCTCAGCAATTGTTTTTCGGGTTTCTTTATCTGCATTTTTACTTCCTTCCCTAAAAATCATGGTACGTTTTCATTTAAAATTAGAAAAGTAACTTTATCCAATGCATTAGCACTGGTTTTTTTGTGCGAATCAAGTGCAATTACTTGTTATTTTTTTTAAAAATTACCTATCTTATCAATTATACCTTAATAAATTTATAATTCAAGAAGCACCAGTATTTATTTGCAATTGTTTTTAGTATCGTCATTCTTGCCTTCTTTTTAAATAACTAAAACCCCTGCCAATTCGGCAAGGGTTTTAGTTTGACCACTCCAGTTTTATATTTTTTTATAAATCCAGTGTTTCGATTGCTTCCAAATTACCTTCCACTCGTGGTCTTTTTAATATGGCCAGCAGGATCATCGTCACAACTGATCCGGCAATGAGTGCAATGACATATCCAAAGGGATTGCCAACAACAGGGAATACGAAGATGCCGCCATGTGGTGCCAATAATGTACATCCGAAGAACATGGATAAACCTCCGGCAAAAGCTGCACCGATTGCACAGGCGGGAATAACCCGAATCGGATCTTCTGATGCAAAGGGAATTGCACCTTCAGTGATAAAGGAAAGCCCCATAACATAGTTGGTCATGCCCGCTTCTCTTTCTTTTTTGGTAAAACGATTTTTAAAGAAAGTGGTACAAAGTGCAATACCCAATGGTGGAATCATTCCCCCAATCATGACTGCTGCCATAATATCAAACTGTCCAGTGGCCAAAGATGCCAATCCAAAAGTGTAGGCTGCCTTATTAATAGGGCCACCCATATCAATGGCCATCATCCCACCAAGAACAATTCCGAGTAAAATCTTGCTTGAGGATCCCATGCCGTTGAGCATCAATGTCATCCAGGTATTAAGGGCGGCAACTGGTGGATTAATTACAAAGATAATGAGAGCACCAATAATCAATATCCCAAAAACCGGATACAAAAGGATCGGTTTTATGCCTTCTAAGCTGGCAGGAAGCTTAGAGAATACTTTTTTGAGGCCAAGAACCAGGTAACCTGCCGCAAATCCTGCCAGCAATGCTCCTAAAAACCCTGAACCACCGGCGAATGCAAGCATACCACCTACAAAACCTACGGCTAAAGCTGGACGATCCCCAATGCTCATAGCAATGTAACCAGCCAAGACCGGCATCATAAATGCAAAGGCGGTACCGCCAACGGTTTTCAAGAAAGCTGCAAAGGGTGTATTACTACCAAAAGTTGCTGGATTAATGCTATAATCATCGAATAAAAATGCCAGTGCGATAAGAATCCCGCCACCAATAACAAAGGGGAGCATATGGGAAACCCCATTCATTAAATCCTTGTATATTTTGTGGCCAACGCTTTCTTTTTCTCCAGAGGCTTGGGTCACCTGTTTGTTTTCACCGGTACCCTGATAAATAGGAACATTTCCACTAAGGGCTTCCTGAATTAATTCCTTTGGTTTATGAATGCCATCGGCAACCTTTCTCTGAATCACAGGTTTACCGTTAAACCGCGCCATTTCAACATTTGTGTCTGCTGCTATAATAATCGCATCGGCATTTTTGATTTCTTCGGCGGTTAATTGATTTTTCACGCCTCCGGAACCGTTGGTTTCCACTTTAATGGTGACTCCCAATTCTTTTGCTTTATTTTCAAGGCTTTCCGCTGCCATATAAGTATGAGCAATGCCAGTGGGACAAGCAGTTACTGCCAGAATTTGAAAGCCTTTATTCTGGGACGACTTTTCTTTTTCTTCAGACTTGCCATATTTTTCCTGTTCCTTTTCGTCAATGAACTTTAGAAAAGTTGTAATATCTGGGGCTTGAATCAATTTTTTTCGAAATTCCGGATCCATTAATATGGTAGAGAGCCGACTGAGCACTTCTAAATGCAACTCGTTGGCTTCATTTGGTGCCGCAATGAGAAAGAAGAGATAAGCGGGTTCCCCATCCAGGGAATCAAAATCCGCACCATCTTTTACTACCATGGCTGCAAGCCCGGCATTTTTTACCACAAGGGATTTTCCGTGGGGAATCGCTACCCCTTCACCGATACCTGTACTACCTTCTTCTTCACGTTTCATTACGGTTAACCGAAATTCCTCTTTATCACTGATATTTCCAGTGGCATCCATCAGATCTACCAAGTGTCTGATGGTTTCGTCCTTTGATGCCGGCTTCCCGGCGAGGTCAATACCTTTTGAATTAAGTAAATCAATAATACGCATGTTTTTTCCTCCTCTTTTTTTAACTTTCTTTTAATGGTAAATCATTTAGAATTTTCAGAACCTCATCTTTTGTCGCCAGTGCATCAGAAAAAGCCGAGGCACTACCGGTGGCTACCCCCATTCGAAAGGCCTCCCAGAGATCTCCATCTCCAAGGTACCCTGCTAAAAATCCTGCTACCATGGAATCTCCTGCCCCGACGGAATTTTTAACAACCCCTTGCGGTGCTTTCATTTCATAGATCTTGCCGTTTTCACCAATAAGAATGGCCCCATCCCCAGCCATTGAAATCAAAACATTTTGTGCGCCCATTTCCTGGAGTCGTTTGGCTGATTTAATAATGTCTTCCCGGTTGTTGAGCGTCACTCCAAAGATTTCCCCAAGCTCATGATTGTTGGGTTTAATCAGGAATGGTTGATATTTTATGACCTTAAGCAATAGTTCTCCGGTGGCATCCACCACAATTTTTATTCCTCGATTTTCCAAAACCTTCATAATATTTTCATAAGTATCCTCAGGAAGGGCTCTGGGAATACTTCCTGCCAAAACTAAAATGTCCCCTTTTTTAATCAGATCCAGCTTTTCAAAAAGTCTTGCCAGTTCTTTTTTCGTGATATTAGGACCCTGGCCATTAATCTCACTTTCTTTATTGGCTTTTACCTTGACGTTAATCCGTGAGATTCCGGATTTTAATTTCACAAAATCAGTATAGCATCCAAATGCTTTTACTCTTCTCTGAATTTCTTTCCCGGTAAACCCGCCAACAAAGCCTAATGCAACGTTTCCAATAGCCAGGTTTTTAAGGACCATGGAAACATTAATCCCCTTACCGCCAGGGAAAATATGCTCCCATTCACTCCGATTAACCTCACCTTCATGAAATTCATCAAGACCGACAATATAATCCAAGGACGGGTTAAACGTTACTGTAAAAATCATTGTCCATCCACCTCCCATATTTTTGTGCGTTTGCCATAGGTTTTATAGGAAAGCTTTGTTGTTATGATTTCTCCATCTTCCAGAGCCCCAAAGCTTACCGGAGCAGTCTGATTGAATTTTGAAGGATCCGCTAAAATGTATGCCACTTTGGATCTTACTAAAGCTTCCCGTTTCACCTGGGCTTCCGTTGGGTCTGGAGTGCTGAAGCCGGCACCCAAATCCACACCGTTGGTTCCAAAAAAGCCCTTGGTAAAATGGTATTTTTGAAGACATCCCAAAGCTTCACTTCCTACCACAGCATCAGTAATGGGTTTAATTTCGCCTCCGATGATGATGGTTCTGCATCCTTTTTGCACGAGTTTTTTTGCTATACTTATTCCGTTGGTAATATAAACCGCTCCCCTTTCGGTAATGGCATCCACCATTGCTTCGGTGGTGGTACCTGCATCAATAAATACAAAATCATTCTTTTCAATGAGAGAAGCCCCAAACCTTCCGATGCGTTTCTTTTCTTCACGATAATGGTCTTCTCTGAGTTGAACATCGTAATCCATGGTGGCAAAGCTTCCACCCATGGCGGTTGCGCCACCATGCACTTTTTTAAGTTTTCCACTGTCGTTAAGGGTTGTTAGGTCTCTGCGTATGGTGGATTCAGAAATATTCAGGGTTTCGGATAAATCAGTGACTTTTACTACCCGCTTTTCTTCAATCAATTCCAATATTTTCCCAAATCGTTCTTCTGTAATCATTTGCACACCTCTTTATACGCATAATATCACCATATTCAGTCAATGTCAACCATTTGTTTTCATATTTAGTCATTTTTATTCAAGACTACGCATTCTATCCAGGCATAAAAAAACAGTTATCAACAAAATCTGTAGATAACTGTTTGAACTGTGGGCAAAATCTATTTTAAAATAAGATTTTATTTTCATGACCTGATCCAACTATTCTGCCAAAGACAGAATCAGCACTGCTTTAAAAAGGTCCCCGTCAATGTCTATTTTCAATTTGCCTTCTTGAATCGTCATCAAATCCTTGGCAATGGCCAAACCTAAACCGCTGCCTTCACTGTTTCGGGTTTCATCCCCTCGTTTAAAACGCTCTACCAGTTCTTCCGGTGAAATATTGAGTGGTTCTGCGGAAACATTTTTAAAAACAACCATTCCCATTCCCTCATTTTTCAACAATTCCAGATATACCCGTGATTCTTTTTGGGCATATTTCAAAATATTGGAAAGGAGGTTTTCAATGACTCTCCAGAGCAGCCGCCCGTCAGCCTTTACCACCAAAAGCTCTTTTGGGTATTGGGTAATAAATTCAAGCTGTGAAGAACCAATTTCTTCTTCCATTTCTCCCAATCCCTGGGTCATTAGCATTTCTAAATCAACGGCTTGAAAATTTACTTCAATGTTCCCTGAGGATGCTTTAGCCGCTTCAAAAAGATCATCAGTCAAAGCTTTTAGTCGCTGGGCCTTATTTTCGAGGATATCCAAATATTTTTCTTTTTCTTCTGAATTCAGTTTTCCATTTTTCAAAAGATCAATGGAGGTGATAATTGAGGTTAAAGGTGTTCGAATATCGTGGGAGACATTGGTAAGAAGTTCGGTTTTTAAACATTGACTTTGTACTTCCTTTGAAACCGCCAGATTAATGCCTTCCCCAATGGCGTTAATTCCATCGGCCAACTCGCCCAAAGCACCGTTAAATCCAGTGAGCTTATAATCAACTTCACCGTTTTTAATTTTTTTCATTCCTTGTATGATTTCATGGTACTTTCGAACTTTTTTTCCACCAACATATAGAATATAAACAATGATTGCCAGACTTAATATTCCAATAACGGGAATACTGATCGCCCACCCTAATATTACAAGTCCAATACTAAAGATCATAAATCGTTTAACGGCTGATGAGCCTTTCATAACGTCATTGTAATATCCTGCCAGGTTTTTTACTATTCCTTTTGAAAATCCCAGAAACTTCTCTAATATTTTCCAAAACAAATAATGCTGAAGAAAACTATGGTCTTTAATAATTCTTGTGAGTGAAAGCAAAAAGTTTAGTCCCAGGGCAACACCGACTCCAAAGAGCAACAGCATATCTATTTGCGGGAAATCCACAGAATAACTAAACACAATCATAGCTAAAATGCATATTTCAACAATCGCCAATATGAAGAAATGGCAATCGATCCAAAAACTATCCATTGGCCAAAGATGGATCCCATCTTCGCCCTTCCTGTGGCCGGCTGAAACACATGCAAGGATGACACAAATAAAACCGAGAACAAAGAACACCATATAATTCTCTGTTTTTACCGTACCATCAGTGCCCAATCCGTATCCTACAAAAAACGAGTCAAGGCTTAGGGCAATAAACACCACGGCTAAAATAGAGCAGACAATTTTAAATTTTGGATCAGTCCAAATATTTTTCAATTTTGTAACCAATGCCCCATACCACCTTTAAATATTTTGGTTCTTTCGGGTTAATTTCAATCTTTTCCCGAATGCGCCGAATATGCACCGCTACCGTATTATCTGACTTATAAGAGGGCTCCCCCCATACATTTTCATAGATCTGATCAATGGAAAAAACCTTGCCTTTCTCTGCCATTAAAAAAAGCATGATTTTATATTCCACGGGGGTGAGCTTGACCTCTTCTCCATCCACTGTTAATTTTTTATAAGCATCCTCTAGCACCAGACCTCCGGTAAAGTAGGTTCCGATCTTTTCCGGACACCCTCCAAGCATGGTGTAGCGACGGAGTTGGGATTTAACCCGCGCAATGACCTCCATAGGATTAAATGGCTTGGTGATGTAGTCATCTCCCCCCATGGTCAAACCCATTATTTTATCGTTATCTTCTGTTTTTGCCGATAAAAATATAATGGGAATGTTTTGAGTCTCTCTGATTTTCATGGTTGCACGGAGACCATCCATTTCAGGCATCATCACATCCATAAGAATCAATTGAACATCTTCGGTTTCTACAAGCGATAAGGCCTCTTTTCCCGTGTAGGCCTTTAAGATACTATAGCCTTCATTTTTCAAATAGAGCTCTAATGCCTCAACGATTTCTTTATCATCATCACATATTAAAATGCTCATCTTGACCACCTTCCAATCTTTCTGGATCTTCCTAATTAAACTTATATTATCATAAAGTTATGTCAAAAAACTCTTGGAAATCCTTACAAAATTCTTACATTAAAATCCATAGAGAGGCAAACATAAAAAAAAACAGCAATCCATGGGATACTGCTGAGTTTGTGGATGAAATTAAATATATAACCAAATTCCTTTTCTGCTGACAATTATTTTATCCGTTTGATTGCGCCAACTATAAATAATTATCAGCAAATAAGGATTTGCCCACAGTCTGAAGCAGCAACTCCTAGATTGCTGCTTTTCTTGTGAAATTCACCATTTATACTAAAAATTTAATGTTTTCTGGTTTGTTTTTGTTTGAAAACTCAAAGCCCTGCTGAATGGTGTTCTCAATCATATCCCCATCAAGATTCATTAATCTGAATAAATTTCGAATGAAAAAATAGATCATTGCACGCCCGGTGAATTTAATTTCTTTTTCATAAAAATTAACAAAAAGTTCTTTTCTTGCCCCGTACTCTGATCGGGCAATGACTGACAGATCTGCTTCAATATAGTTTTTGTTTAAAAAATCCAAGCAGGAACGATTTAATGTATTTGTAATATTCGTCCGCGCATGGGGATTCACATTTTTAATGAGTACTTCATAATATAAGGTTTTATTATGCTCATTGTTTAAAATGGCTTCATAATATAAAACCAGAGAATAACAATATTTGGTAAAAAGATTGAGATGCTCTGAAGTAACTGATACATAATCATATAACGCCAGAAAAAAAACGTTATAAATATCGGTGATCATATCATCCTTCTTTTTGTAATAGTAGGTAATCGTCCCTAACTTTACATTGGCATGATCGGCAATATCTTGTATTCCTGTTTTGTTATAACCATTTTCATAGAAGAGGATCTTCGCTGAATTTATAATATTTTGTTTTGTTTGACTTCCTTTTTTCGACGTTGCCATTATGGTGCCTTTCTTTAAATAGATTAGATATTTGTGACTTAACTTTAATTCTTACCTGTCATCTTACAAAAAGTTGCGGCAAATGTCAATATAAAGTTTTAGAATGATTCTAATTTATCTTATTACCTTTAATGTTTCTATATTAATAATAAGGTTTCTCTGTCGAGAAGGTTAATTCCCGGCACTGCTTCTAGAGTTTCCACGGCTTTTTTCAGAACTTCATCATCAACACGCATAATGATAATAGCATTATCCGTTTTTTTAGGCAAAAAAGAATAGGCGTAAATAATATTAATTTTTTCCTTGGTCAGGGCATCCACTAAGATACTCAGGCCTCCTGGTTGGTCTGAAATCTCTGCCGCAAGCACCGGTGTTAATGTGCTCATGATATCATGGCTCTTTAGAACTTCGATGCCTCTGTCCGTTTCTTGTAAAATCAAACGAACAATCCCATAATCCATTGTTTCCGCAATATTTAAAGAGCGAATATTAATATTGTTTTCTGCCAGAATTTTAAGCAAATTGTTAAGACGGCCTTCATGGTTTTCCATGAATATTGATACTTGTCGAATCATAATTATCCTCCTATATTTTTCTTAAATCAACAACCCGTTGGCTTTTTCCTTCACTTCTGGGAAGACTTTTAGGCTCAACAAGGGATATTTTAGCGTTAATACCGGTTACCGAATTAATCCGTTCTTTAATGCGACGCTCAAGCTTTTCAAGATTACTAATTTTATCTGAGAACATGGTTTCACTCAGTTCTACCTTGATCTCAAGGGTATCCAGTGAGCCATCTCTTCTGACCACTAATTGATAATGCGGTTCAACTTCTCCTATTTCGAGAAGAACACTTTCGATTTGGGTTGGGAATACGTTAACCCCACGGATAATGAGCATATCATCGGTTCGTCCCTGTAAACGGCTGATCCTTAAATGGGTTCGTCCACAGGTGCAGGGCTCATCAATGATTTTCGTAATATCCCTGGTTCGGTAACGAAGAATAGGAATCCCTTCCTTGGTAATGGTAGTGATAACCAACTCACCCTGGGAACCGTGAGGAAGTACCTCAAGCGTGACTGGATCAATAATTTCTGGAATAAAGTGATCCTCCCAGATATGAAGACCATTTTGGCATTCACATTCAATGGCAACTCCTGGTCCCATGATTTCAGATAAGCCGTAAATATCGTAGGCCTTGATTTTCAGCTTTTTCTCAATGTCTTTTCGGATATTTTCAGACCAAGGTTCCGCACCGAAAATACCAATCTGTAACTTCAAGGATTCTGGGTCAATGCCCATATCATTCAAAACTTCTGCCAGGTAAATGGCATAGGAAGGGGTACAGGTCATGACGGTGGAACCAAAATCCCTCATAATCATAATCTGTTTTGCGGTATTCCCACCAGAAATAGGAATGATGGAAGCGCCCAAACGTTCAGCCCCATAATGAACCCCTAGGCCTCCGGTAAATAAACCATATCCATAGGCATTCTGAATCACTGAATGCGGACGGGCCCCTGCGGCTACCAGCGAACGGGCCATCAGTTCGGACCAGGTGGCAATATCATTTCTGGTATATCCTACCACCGTGGGCTTTCCTGTGGTCCCTGAAGAAGCGTGGATCCGTACTATCTGCTCTAATGGCACGGTGAAAAGCCCATAGGGATAGTTATCTCTCAAATCAACCTTGGTGGTGAAAGGCAGTTTTTGAAGATCCGAAAGAGACTTCACATCCTCAGGCATAATGCCATTTTCCTGAAACTTATTTCGATAAAATGGCACGTCATGATAAATTCGGGCAACCATTCGTTTTAATCGTTCCAATTGCAGCTCCTGCAATTTTTCTCTGGGCATACATTCATAGCTCTTATTCCAATACATATTTTTCCTCCTAAATTATCTTGATTATATCATTGGTACCGATACTTTTTAAATATAATAAAAAGACCCATCCTTATAAAAGGACGAGTCTTACTCGCGGTACCACCTAATTTGATTATTTAATAATCCACTTTATTTTAGAACACTCCCACCAGGGTGGTTTATGTTCACCCTTGTGATAACGGAAGGGTCACCGAATCTGCCTACTATTGACCTTCTTAATCCCGTTCAGCAAAACAACTCCTGAGGGAACTTCATCTTCATCATTATCACCGGGTCTCACCAATCCCGACTCTCTGCAGACTCTAACGAAAATTACTTTCCTCAATCACAGTTTTTGACTATATACTTAATTATATTACTAACTTTTAAATATTGTCAAGAAATTTTTAGCCTTTGGGGTTTACATTCTATATTTACGTAATGTGCATTTATACTTTTAAATCCTTTTTATACAACACCCAAACCGACATCCCCATAAGTAGCCATTTCTCGATTCATATACAATGCACCTTCAATGATATTAAAAGCAATGGCAGCTCCGCTGCCTTCACCCAATCGCATTCCCATATTCAGGAATGGTTTTGCCCCAATAAAATTAGAACCAAAGGCCGCTCCTTTTTCTGCTGATGCATGAGAACAAATGAGATAACCTTTTACTTCCGGTTTTAATCCAATGGCTATGGCCGCAGCAGCCGTCGAAATAAAGCCGTCAATGACAACGGGTATCTTGTTTGCTGCTCCGGCAAGCATGGCACCGGCCATTGCACCAATCTCAAATCCACCGACTTTTGCCAGTACATCAATGGCATCCTTTTTATCCGGTTTGTTCAATGCAATGGCGTCTCTGATGACTTGTGCTTTATGAACCATTTTTTCTTCAGATAAGTTGGCTCCGGCGCCTGTGAGCTCTCCGGGATCAACGTCACCAAGCACAGCAAAAATAGCGGCACTGGGTGTTGTATTGGAGATGCCCACTTCGCCGGTACCCAGGATATTATAGCCATTTTTAATCGCTCTTTCCGCAACATCAATACCAACCTCAAGGGAAAGCTTTGCTTCATCATAGGTCATGGCCGGACCCTTTCGCATGTTAGCAGTCCCTTTTCGTATTTTTTTCATTAAAATACCTGACTTTGGATCAACATCACTGACCATACCCACATCGCAAACAAAAACATCGGCTCCGGCTTGTTTGCTCAGTGCGCCAACCCCGCTTTTTCCTGCAACCGTCATATTGGCCATTAATCCAGTTACTTCCTGGGGTGCTGCCGCAACCCCTTCTTCAAAAACACCGTGATCCCCAACAAAGACCAGCACCGCTTTTTTACTGACATCAGGATACATTTCCCCGGTAATCCCTGATAATTGTACGGCAATTTCTTCTAATACCCCCAGGCTTCCTACGGGTTTCAAAAGAAAATCCACGCGTTCCCTGGAAATCTTCATCATTTCTTCATTTAAAGGCTCAATTTTTTCCAATGTTTTGTTTAATAAGCTCATTTTTTCTCCTTGAAATTTAAGTTTTTAAATAATGCCATTATATCACAATCTTTGTTTTAGAAAATCGATAATTTTTTATTATTGCAAAGGCAGAGTCGCTTCAAACCAAACACCGTTTTCCCTATTTTCAACAGCCACTTGTCCTCCATGGCACTTAATAATTCCCTTAACAATGGCCAAACCCAGGCCCGTGCCTTTTTTGTCGGACTGCGCTTTATAAAAATATCCCCAGATCTGATCAATTTCATTTTCAGGAATGGGATTTCCATCATTATAAATAGAAACTGCCCAGTTCCCGGATCTCACTTCACTTTTTACCTCAATGGCGCCATTCTCTGGCGTAACATGTTTTATGGCATTATCCAAAAGATTATAAACCACCTGTTCCATTCTTTTCCGGTCCATATTGATCATAAGCTCAGGGTCGCAATTGTTTTCAAATCGAATATTTTTTCCGGGATAGGTGTGTTCAAAACGCTCAACCACTGACCCTAAAACCTCTGCTCCCAAAACTTTTTCTTTCTTAAGTCGATAAGCTCCTGATTCAATTTGAGACAAATCAAGTAAATCGCTGGCAATTCCACTGATTTTGTCTGCTTCTTTTTCGATGGTAATAAAATATTCCCGTTCTTCTTCCCTGGTTTCCAGGATTTCATCCTCTAGGGCCTCGGCATAGCTTTTGATTACCGCCAACGGTGTTTGAATTTCATGGGACACCTGGGCTGTAAAACGCTGTCGCATTTTTTCCAGGGTGCGTTCCTTATTTAATTCAATCTGAAGCTGGTCTATGGTAGTCTCCAGCTCATCCGAAATATGGTTTAAGGTTTCTCCCAATTGACCAATTTCATCCTTACGGTGTCCTTTATACTTTTGGGTAAAATTCAAGCTTCCCATTTCCTTTGAAATACGATTTAAATTGATAATGGGCTTTGAAATACCCTTGGCAAAAAAATAAGCAAAAATCAATGAGCATCCAAAAATGATAAGCAAAAATACCAGCAAAAAGTTCTGAACAATATGAACAACATCATGAACAGAGTAAAAAGGAATCCGTCCAACGATTTGAGCACCATCTTCAGCTACTTTTTTGTAGCTCAGCCATTCCACGGTATGATCATTATTTCCTGAAACCATCATAAAACTTTGGCCATCCTGGTGTTCTGCCATCTGGGTTTCAAAACTTTTTTGTTGTCCCGAGCCATTACCGCTCCCGCTGCCTTGTCCCTGACCTGTTCCTTGACCTGTTCCTTGACCTGTTCCTTGACCTGTTCCCTGACCTGTTCCCTGACCTGTTCCCTGGCTGCTGCCTCCCATGGTCCCTCCCATACCTTGAGGTGTTGAACCTTCTCCTGAAGTCGTTTTATTTGGAATAATTTGTATGACAGTGCCTTCTTCCCCCTTGGTACCAATCAGTGACTGGAGCTCTGGGGTTAATCCCTCCTGGTTATAAATTCCCAGAATTTCCTCGGTGTTAGCCTTTAAGGCCTCGGTTCTGGTTTGGGTGTAATAAATCTCAAAGTAGGTACTTAACGCAAAATAGGTCAAACCACATAAGACAAGGAAAAAAATTCCTAAATAAAGCATGAGCCTGGAGAAAATCGACGCTTTCATTCTTGAAATTTATATCCAACACCACGAACCGTTTGGATACATTCCCCCTTTTCTTCCATTTTCTTTCTTAATCGTTTAATGGTGGTATCCACCACCCGCATATCACCTTCGTAGTCGAATCCCCAAATACGATCAAGCATTTGTTCTCGGGAAAGAACCATTTTTTGATGATTTACAAAAAAAAGCAAAACCTCATATTCTTTTTGGGTTAGACTGATTTCTTTGCCCTTAATGGTCATCAACCGATCTCCCGGTTTAAGACTGATTCCACAAACTTTAAGGTCAGTCACCGCCGTTGTAACGCCACTGCGTTTTAACAACGCCTTAATTCGTACCATGAGCTCCCTGGGACTAAAGGGTTTCGTCACATAGTCATCAGCCCCGACCTCAAACCCCTGGATCTTATCATTTTCTTCTCGCCGTGCGGTCAACATAATCACTGGCACATTATCTGTTTCCCGGATTTCTTCCAAAACTTCAAAACCATCCATGATTGGCATAGTGACATCAAGAATAATGCAATCAGGTTGCTTTTCAGCCCAAAGATCCAGGGCTTCCTCTCCGTTAGCAGCACTGAACCCTTCATATCCTTCTTTTTTTAAATATTTTAAAATAATTTCTCGTAATTTATCTTCATCTTCTGCTACAAGAATACGAATGCCTTTCATAAGTCACATAACCTCCATTATTAATTATATTAGTATAGCACGTGTCAATGACAATTTTGTGTCAAAATAATTTTGAACCTTTATTATACCGGTATTTTATCATAATTAATTATTCACTGTCTTTGTTTTCTCTTTTGACACAGAAATGACATAGTCCTATCCTATAATACAACTATCAACAGAAACACAAAAATATAAAAAATGGAGGAAATCAAAATGAACAAAAAATTGATTCTCGTAACATCCCTGGCGTTAATGTTAGCAACCGCAGGAAGTGCCATGGCAGCTTCCGGTAATGGTCAAGGTGCAGGAAACGGCATGGGAACTGGACAAGGCACCGGACAACACATGGCTTATCAGGGAACTCAGGATGCCAACGGCGATGGTCTCTGTGATGCCACCGGAAATCCAGTTGGCTCGGGTATGGGAAATGGCGCTGACAATGCAAACTTTGTAGACGCCAATGGTGATGGGATTTGTGACAATGCCGGAGCCGGCGGAGCAAATTTTGTAGATGCTAATGGCGATGGCGCTTGTGATATCGGTGGCGGTACTCATCCCCAGGATGGCAGCGGCATGCACCGTGGCGGACGAACAGTCTAATTGATCCTTTAGCCTGGCAAATTAGAAAAGCAAGTCCTGGGGACAATCGTAACATCAGTTGTCTGCATCATGGCGAACCGGCAATAGCCTGTACGAGCATGCAGCAGACAACGATTTACCATTGTCCCCAGGACGAGTTTGTCAATAAACAAAAAAACGCCTCCGCAAGGAGACGTTTTTGTTTGTTACGGATTTAGAACATTGGTACAACTGCACCCTGGTAGGTTTGTTCGATGTATGTTTTAACCTTGTCGCTTTTTAGTGCTTTCATGAGGGCAAGTGTTTTTGGACTGTTTTCATCTCCTGCACGGACTGCAATAATATTGGCATAGGTCTTAGCAGCTAAAGAATCTTTTTCTTCCTTGGCAATGGCATCTTTGTCAACATTCAGGCCTGCCTGAAGGGCAAAATTACCATTGATCACAGCCAAATCCACATCAGGAAGTGAACGCGCCAGCTGAGCGGCTTCCAGTTCTTTGATGGCAATATTTTTCGGATTTTCAATAATATCCTTTGGTGTTGCGGCTAACCCTGCATTGGGATCAAGCTTGATTAAACCAAGGGTTTCCAATAACAATAATGCCCGGGCTTCATTGGTGGTATCGTTTGGAATTGCAATGGTGGTACCATCAACAATGGCATCTAAGGTTTTGATTTTCCCTGGGTATACGCCCAATGGTTCATAATGAATGGCTCCCGCACTAACAAGTTTTGTGCCATTTTTCACATTAAAGTCTTCTAAATAAGGAAGATGTTGGAAAAAATTTGCATCCAACTCTTTGCTTTCAAGGGTCAGGTTTGGTTGAACATAATCCGTGAATTCCTTAATCTCAAGGGTATACCCATCTTCTTTCAGAACCTCTGCGGCTACTTTTAGAATCTCGGCATGAGGGGTAGGACTTGCGCCAACAATAATGGTCTTGTCGTCAGTTCCCTTAGCCGCACACCCGGTAAACAAGCTTAGGCCAATGACCCCAACCAATAATACTGATAATAATTTTTTCATTTTTTCTCCTTTTCTTTTTGGATAGCTTCCTTGCTATTCCATATAATTCCTAGTAATATAATATGTAATATAGCACGGTGACTATTACTTGTCAATCCAAAAATGAATTTTTCAATCATAATCGCCATTTTACCTTATTGATTTTTATTAAAACTACTTTCTGCGATCCTGCATTTGGGCAATTTTCATTCCCGCTTCCTGGAAAATCTGAACCACCAAAACCAAAAGTATGACCGTAACCACCATCACCCCGGTTTCATAGCGATAGTAACCAAAGCGGATGGCAATATCACCAAGACCGCCACCGCCGACAATCCCTGCCATCGCCGAGTACCCTAAAATCGTGGTGGTTGCAATGGCAGCGCCGATAATCAGTGAAGGCTTTGCTTCGGGAATCATGACCTTTGTCACGATCTGGATCGGGCTTGCTCCCATCGAAAGTGATGCTTCAATAATCCCTTGATCCACTTCTTTAATGGAAGATTCAACCAATCGTGCAATAAAAGGTGCCGCTGCAATAACCAATGGCACAATGGTTGCCGTTGATCCAATACTCGTTCCGGTAATCAATCGTGTCAATGGAATGACTGCAATCAGAAGAATCAAAAACGGAATAGACCGGGTAATATTCACAATAATATTAAGGATCTTATTGGGCAGTTTCATCGGGACAATCCCCTCTGAATCGCTGGTCACCAATAGGACTCCCATTGGCAGCCCAATGACATAGGCAAGAAAAGTTGATGCAATAGTCATATAAAGGGTTTCAAATGTTCCCTGGATAATCAGAGTCGTCATTGAGCTATCCCACATTGCTTCCCACCTCCTCTACGGTAATTTGGTGAGCTCGGAGATAATTAATCGCCCGGGACGCGCTTAATCCGTCTTCCGGCAGCTGAATCACCATTTGCCCATAGGTGACGCCATCAATATTTTTCATATCTGCATGGATAATATTGACCATGGATTTTGTTTCCATTATCATTTTTGCCATAACTGATTCGCTGGAAGACTTTTCATCAAACACAATGCGATAAAAATTTTTTCCCATAGCAACAGGGCTCAGCTCCCTTTCAGAGTAAATCATCCTCTTGGCAATCTCGGTTTTGGGGTTTCTGAAAATATCCTCAACCCTTCCAACTTCAGCAATCTTACTTTCGTCAATGATTGCCACATGGCTGCAAATTTCTTCCACCACACTCATTTCGTGGGTGATGATCACAATGGTAATGCCCAATTTCCGGTTGATCTCTTTTAATAAATTGAGAATCGACCGGGTAGTTGAGGGGTCCAGTGCCGAAGTCGCCTCATCACACAATAGAATCTTGGGGTTATTGGCAAGGGCTCTGGCAATGGCGATGCGTTGCATTTGACCTCCGGACAGCTGAGTCGGGTATGCCTTAGCCTTATCCGGCAGACTCACTAACTCCAAAAGCTCTGCGGTTCTTTTTTTTGCGGTTTCTTTATCTACCCCGGCAATTTCCAGAGGAAACAGAATGTTCTTTTCCGCGGTGCGTTGCATCAGTAAATTAAATTGTTGAAAAATCATTCCCACCGAATAGCGTGTGGTTCTCAGTTCCTTTTCAGTCAGTGTTGAAATATCCTGTCCATCAATGAAAACATGACCGGAAGACGGCTTTTCCAGAAGATTGATACAGCGAACCAGGGTGCTTTTCCCGGCCCCGCTCATGCCAATAATTCCATAAATGTCTCCCTGGTTAACCGTTAGATTAATACCATCCAAGGCTTTTACCTCACCACTTTTGGGATGAAAGGTTTTGACCAGGTCTTTTATTTCAATGATGGGTTGTTGTGACGTTTTATTATCGATGTTTGTCACCCTCCTCATAAAAATTCAATTAAAAAACAGTGGGTGCTGTGACAGCCCACTGTATGATTATATTCTTGATATTGTTTTATTGTCAAGCTTATTAACCCAGATCTACTTTGGAATATCAATGATTTCAGCCCCAAAAGGGAATAAAGCCAGTTTTGCAAACTTAAACCACTGCAGGCCAAAAGGAATTCCGATAATAGTAATACAGTATAACACTCCTAAAATCGCCGATCCGGCGGCCAAACCCCATCCGAAGATAAGTATCCACAAAATATTTAATATGACAGATCCTGTTCCCATTTTTGAAAAATCAACGGTTCTTCCAAAGGGCCAAAGCACCAGCTGTACCATTTTAAAAGCCTGAAGCCCCAGGGGAATTCCAATGATGGTAATACAGCAAATGACTCCTGCTAAAAACCAACCGATTGCCATAACAAATCCTCCGAGAATAACCCAAAGGATGTTTCCAAAAGTTTTCATTTGTTTAACCTCAAATCGTAGGATCCACAGCCTGGGCTGCTTTTTTAAAGGCTGCTTTACCAATATGACAATAACCACCAGGATTTTTATCAAGATATTTCTGATGATACGCTTCCGCTGAACCGTAGTTCACCAGTGGCAGAACCTCAATGGCCAAGGTTTTTTCGTAATGGGATTGCAACTCTTTTAAAGATTCTAAAATCGCTTCCTTATCATGAGGATCTGAATAATAAATCCCGGTACGATATTGTACCCCGACGTCATTTCCCTGGCGGTTCACTGCCACGGGGTCTATCACCTGGTAATACATGCTCAGTAAAAAAGGCAAGGAAACCACACTTTTATCATAAAACAGCTTCACTACCTCTGCATGACCAGTGGCGTGGCTGCACACCTCTTCATAGCTAGGGTTGAGTGTCTTTCCATTGGCGTAGCCAACTTCGGTTTTCACAACTCCTTTAATGGCTTGAAAATATTTTTCCATTCCCCAGAAACAACCACCAGCCAAAGTAATCTCTTTATTATTTTCGTGATTCATCATTATTTTTCTCCCCATAATTCTTTAATTCTTTCGGCCGTAATGGCCTGCTGTTCGGAAGCGGAAATCGTTGCAGTCCCATCACCTTGCTGTTCACCGTAATTTCCAAAATTTCCGTGATTTCCTCCAACAATTTCATGATATGTAACATCTGTTGGCATTTCCCCTTTTGCCTGCTCAAAAGCCGCACGGTTTAAGACATGATCTTCACTGCCATAAAGGCTGAGTACCGAGATATTACTTTGGGCTAAGCTTGTGTTGGGATAAGCTGCCATGAATACGAGACTCGAGACCTTCCCTGGGTGACTCGCCACATAATCCGATGCCATTACCTGGTAAGCCACTTTGTCAGCGTGATAATAATCGCCAAAATAGGTCAGCAGTCCGAGCATAACAACATAAAGAATAATAGCGATGATTTTTAATATCTTTTTTCTTGCGTGACTTTTTTCCCTGCATCTCTCCTCTATTGTTTAAGTTCATTTTTTAAACTTTAGCATATAAAATACAAAAAATCATTATTTCTTGATTATACCCTTTTCTTCAATAATCTACCAATTATCTTTATCCCCTGCTTAAAATTAAGCATGGTGGCCATTTCTTGATTCAACTCTTTATTAGTTTCTTTCTTTATGCAAAAAAAGAAAAAAACCACAACAATGTGCGGTTATTATACTTAAAATGGTGACCCATGGGCGGCTCGAACGCCCGACACCCTGATTAAAAGTCAGATGCTCTACCAACTGAGCTAATGGGTCATATAAAATATTAAATTGTGATCTGTCTTCAAAGGATTATGTAATACTCAAGTTTGCCTGACTAAGTGATTCACACCAAATAAAAAATTTGGGTTCTCTACGTATACCAACTGAGCTAATGGGTCATATAAAATATTAAATTATCGGGTACTTCCAATTAATTGAAATTGGCAGGGGTAGCAGGACTCGAACCTACGCATGCAAGAATCAAAATCTTGTGCCTTACCGACTTGGCCATACCCCTAAGACAAATCATAGTATAAAATGGGGTGGATAATGGGACTCGAACCCACAACATCCAGAATCACAATCTGGCGCTCTAACCGATTGAACTATACCCACCACAATGTCAAACCATTGGTTGAAATGGTGCGCCTGAGAGGATTCGAACCTCTGGCACACGGCTTAGAAGGCCGTTGCTCTATCCGACTGAGCTACAGGCGCTCAATGTTCTTTACAAAAAAAAATGGAGCGGGTGAAGGGAATCGGACCCTCGCGACAAGCTTGGAAGGCTAGGGCTCTACCACTGAGCTACACCCGCATTGCCTCACTTAGAGACAAGTGTTAGTATACTTGAAATGGCAATTATTGTCAAGGTGTTTTTTTATTTAGTCTTTCTTCTATGTTTTTTTATTTAGTCTTTCTTCCTATGTTTTTACTTTGCTTTATCCTTATATTCTCTGCTTTGCATTATCCTTTTATTTTCTACTTTGCTCAGCTTCGCCAGCATATATTAATTGAAAATAGAAAAGCCGATTACATGGTTTTAATCCCAATACCTTTCTTAAATATGTATGCTGCAATTAAAAATGAACTGCTGATCAAAACAGCCGTTATAATAACATGTATGTAGATATTTCCTTCACAAACACCGATATAAGCATATCTGGTAATATTTACCAGAGGGTAGATCGGGTTGATGTATTTAATATTGGCTAATAAACCAGGTAGCTTGGAGACCTCGAAAAACACGCCTCCCAAATAGGTAAGCGGCGTGATGATGATCGCCAGTACAAAATTCATTTTCTCGAAATTGTCTAATACAAGGCCAGTGATTAAACCAATTGATGCAAAAACAAAAGATGTTGCCGTCAGTCCCAGGAAGAAAAATAACGGATATTCGATTTCATAACCAACAAAGAAAATAGTTGCTGCATAGGTCAGCAGCCCGACCAAAACACCTCGGAACATTCCTCCAAAAACAAATGCAAGAATTTTTTCAATATTGGATATGGGATAGCTATTCAAATCCTGAATTGTATTCTGAAATTTTTGAGAGATGATTGAAAACGCCGGATTTTGAAAAGAGGCAAAGATGGCTCCCATAGTCGCTAAACCCGGCACGAGAAAGTGCAGATAGTTTACCCCATCAATGCCAACCTGCCTTGTTTGCAGCATTCCGCCGAAAATAGCTAAATACAGCATGTTTGAAATAAGAGGAGCTAGAACCGTTTGTACCGGGACCTTCATAAACCGGTGAATTTCTCTGGTTAAGAGAGTTATAAAACCTGTTCTGTTATAAAATATTAAACTTTTATTCATATGCATCTCCTAATGATTAATAATATTTAAATAAATATCTTCAAGTTTTGGTTTTTCGACAACAAGATTGGTAAACTCCATGTTTTTCTGTGATAGCTTCTGAAAGACTTTTGACAAATCTTTTTTTAATACTTTAAGTTTCAGATTTGTTTTTTCTTCTATCTTTGGTTGATATTCTTTCAAAAACTCAAAATCAGCAGGTTTCAGTTCATAATCGAATTGAACTTCAATGATCACTTCTTTGGAAAAAGTTTCCATCAGTTCTTTCTTTGGCTCATCTGCAATGATCCTGCCTCCATCGATAATCACAATTCTATTGCACAGTTTTTCAGCCTCTTCAATATAATGGGTTGTGAGGATGATTGTCGTTCCCGATTGATGCAGCTTAACTAAAAAATCATACAATGTATGCCGCATTTCAATATCCACTCCTGCAGTAGGCTCATCCAGAATGAGGATTTTTGGTTTATGAACAAGTGCCTTGGCTATTAAAAACCGTCTTCGCATACCGCCAGATAGATCTCGCAGCCTGGCACTCCTTTTTTCAGTTAAATACAGAGCGTCCAGAAGTTCATCAATATATTCTTTATTATTCTTTATCCCGAAGTAACCGGATTGTTTTTTCAGAGCTTCATCAACGGTAAAGATAAAATCATAGCCGGTATCCTGCGGTACAATTCCAATGATTTTTTTGGTTTCAAGCTCATTTTTATCAAGGTTGTACCCTCCGATTTTTACAACACCCTTTGTCTTTTTCACATTACCCGCCAGCACATTTATTAATGTGCTTTTCCCGGCACCATTTTGTCCCAGCAGGGCTGTAAATTCTCCTTCCATAATATCTAAATTTATATTTTTCAGTGCTTCTTTATTGCCACGCTGATAGGTCTTTGATACATTACTAATACTCAGCATACCTTGGTCTCCTTTTCTAATATTCCAATTAATCCTATTTCTCTTTTTGTTTCATTGTTCTAAAATAGTCCAGAACTTTTAGTAAAAAGTTCTGGACTATTTTAAAGAGTTTAAAACTTATTTTTACTTTTATATCATGTCCGTTTTTGGTCCCAAACCGGGAATATTTCACCATTAATATCACCATCTTCATAGGTGGTAATCAGTCCGTAACTTTCGGGATCGCCCCTGCGAGGAGCACCAATGGACCCTGGGTTCATAATCAAAATTTGTCCATCGTCCTGCATAAAAGCCTCATGGGTGTGTCCGAAAACAATCACTTCAGCATTTTTTTCACGGGCTGCATGATAGAGTTGATCTAAATTGTTTTTGACACCATATTGATGTCCGTGGGTGGCAAAAAATTTAAACCCGCCAATGGTGGTAAATAAATATGGGCTTCCCGCTTCGGTAAACTGATCCATGTTGCCTTTAAGAATATGAATGGGAATATTTGTTAGAGTACGCAGGTATAACGCATCTTCAACATAGTCCCCAAGATGAATGATCACATCCACAGCTCCCATTTGATCTAATGCCTTTTTCAAAGCAATTAAATTTCCATGGCTGTCACTAAACACTCCAACTTTCATGATTTTTCCCCCTATCCTCTTTAGTCTAAAAGTACGGTTTTGGCCTTTGCCACTGCGGCTGCACGATGGCTGAATTTATTTTTCTCATCCTTAGTCATTTCAGCATAGGATCGTCCCGTTGACCGGTGAATAAATAATGGGTCATAACCAAACCCGCTTTTGCCACAATAATCAAAGGCGATGGTTCCTCGAACCTCACCTCGAAAGGTTAATTCCCGGCCGTCAGGAAAAATAATAGCGATCGCAGAAATAAAGGCAGCACCGCGTTTTTCCTTGGGCACTTCTTTCATGACTTCCAACAGTTTTTGATTGTTAGCAGCATAGTCCACATTTTCTCCGGCATAGCGGGCTGAATAAATACCCGGTGCTCCGTCTATAAAATCAACAGATAACCCTGAGTCATCCCCCATGATAATAACGTCTTTTCCCCTAACATAAGGCTTTAATGCGCGGACTTTAATAAGGGCATTTTCCTCATAGGTCAGTCCATCCTCGATAATATCAATATCGATGCCAAAATCTTTCATGGTCACAACTTCAAAAACATTATCCAGTAAGGCTTTTATTTCCCTGGCCTTATCCTGGTTTCCTGTGGCAAGTAAGATTGTTTTCATTTGTACTCCCAACTTATAATGACAAAGTTTCTTTTTGAAAAGCAATGAGATTCTTAATGCCCTCTTCCCCGAGAATCAAAAGCCTTTGAAGTTCTTCTTTTTTAAAGGGACGTTCTTCTCCGGTACCTTGGATTTCAATGATTTCGCCATCTTCGGTCATGACCATATTCATATCAACATCCGCATTTGAATCCTCTTCATAGCACAGATCCATAATCAATTCACCCTGATGAATTCCCACACTGGTAGCTGCCACAAATTTGGTGATGGGCAGCTCTTTAATCACACCTTGGGCGACTAAACTTGACAGTGCATCATGAAGGGCTATAAAGGCCCCTGTAATGGATGCGGTTCGGGTTCCTCCATCGGCCTGAATCACGTCACAATCAATCCATAGGGTCCGTTCTCCGAGTTTTTTTAAATCAATGATGGATCGCAGGCTTCGGCCGATTAAGCGCTGGATTTCCATGGTACGTCCATCAATTTTGCCACGATTTCTATCCCGGCTTTTTCTAGTATTGGTGGAGCCAGGAAGCATTTCATATTCGGCCGTAATCCATCCCTGTTTTTGTCCCTTTAAAAAATGGGGCACCTTTTCTTCAACCATGGCTGTGCAGATAACCTTGGTGCCTCCTACTTCAATGAGCACCGAGCCCTGGGCATGTTTAATAAAATTCCGGGTAACGGTAATGGGGCGCAGCTCATCTTTTTTTCGTCCATCAATACGTTCATAGTCAATCTTTATTTCTGGTAAGTTTTGCATATAAATTTCCTTTTCTTGTTCATTCAATTTGGAATAGCCCCTCCGGAGCTATCCCAAGTGTTTTGCAACCACAGCACGAATAATTTCGTTGGCTACCTGTGGGTTTGCCTGACCTTTGGTGGCTTTCATGACCTGTCCGGTAAGGAATCCATAGGCCTTGTCACTTCCTGAACCAATGTCTTCAACAGATTTCGGATTGGCTGCCACAATTTTTTCAATGATGGCTTCCAATTCAACTGTGTCACTCATTTGGGCAAGACCTTGTTCTTTAACAATATCTCCAGGATTTTTCCCGGTATTAAACATTACTTTTAATACCTCTTTACCGCTGGTTCCGCTAATGGTGTTATTTTTAACTAATTTTAACAATTCAACCAGTTGAATTGGAGTAATTGAAATATTTTCCATAGCTAATTCTTTTTCTTTTAATAATGGTGGAATCTCAACCATTAACCAGTTCGATATCTGTTTTGGTTCATTATATACGGCAACCGCATCTTCAAAAAAGGTGGCCAGAATACCTGTGGCTGTTAATACCCCGGCATCGTATTCCGGAAGTTTATATTCCTTGATATAACGTCGTTTTTTCGCCTCTGGAAGTTCTGGAAGATCGGCCTTTATTTTGGCAATATAATCTTTTTCAATAATAATAGGCACCAGATCCGGTTCTGGAAAATATCGATAATCATGGGCTTCCTCTTTACTCCGAAGTGATGAAGAAGTCCCTTTGGTATCATCCCATTTCCGGGTTTCCTGGATAATCCGATGTCCTTTTTTAAGCTCCAAAATCTGTCGCTTGCTTTCGTAATGAACGGCACGGACTAAAGCACGAAAGGAGTTCAGGTTTTTCATTTCGGTACGTGTACCTAAAACTGTGGACCCCTTTTCTCGCATGGAAAGGTTCACATCAAACCGCATCGACCCTTCCTGCATTTTACAGTCGGAAACCCCGGTATATTCTAAAATATTCCGGACTTTTTCGGCAAATGTTTTGGCTTCTTCAGCACTGCGCATATCCGGCTCTGTAACAATTTCCACCAATGGTACTCCGCAGCGATTCACATCCACTAAGGTGCCTTCGGAGGATTCATGGAGAAGCTTTCCGGCATCCTCTTCAATATGTATCCGGGTGATCCCAATCTCTTTGGTAACCCCATCCATGTCGATTTCCACCACACCTCCGGTGCAGATAGGAAGGTCAAACTGGGAGGTTTGATAAGCCTTGGGTAAATCAGGATAAAAATAATTTTTCCGATCCATTTTACTGTAATGGGCAATTTCACAGTTCAGGGCTAACCCTGTTCTGGTGGCATATTCCACAACCTTTTCATTTAAAACAGGAAGTACCCCAGGCATTCCCAAACAAACAGGACAGGTATGGGTGTTTTCTTCTGCACCAAACTCTGTTGGGCAGGAACAGAATATTTTTGTTTTCGTTCCAAGCTCAACATGGATTTCCATTCCGATGACAATTTCATATTCCATGGTTTAGACCTCCCTTCCCAATGGTGCTTTTATATTTTTATAATTGGTTTCATTTTCAAATGCCCAGGCAGCTTTTAAAATGGTTTTTTCACTTAAAACAGGACCCAGAAGCTGCATGCCAATGGGCATTCCAACCTGATCCAAACCGCAGGGAATAGATATCCCCGGGATGCCGGCAATATTCACAGGAACCGTGTAAATATCAGTAAGGTACATTTCCAATGGGTTATTGGTTTTTTCCCCAATACCAAAAGCAGTCGTTGGAGATGTAGGGGTTAAAAGTACATCACATCCCTTAAACACCTGGTCGAAATCTTCTTTAATAAGAGTTCGTACCTGCATGGCTTTTTTATAGTAAGCATCATAATAGCCCGAACTGAGGGCATGAGTTCCCAGCATAATCCGGCGTTTGACTTCGTCACCAAAGCCCTGGCTCCGGGTTTTTCGATAAAGATCGACTAAACCATCATATTCCTCGGCTCGAAAACCATAGCGAATCCCATCGTAACGGGCCAGGTTTGAGCTGGCTTCGGCCGATGATATCAGGTAATAGGCTGAAAGGGCATAGTCCAGATATTGGAAGGATACATCCACAATTTCTGCACCCAAGGCTTTATAAATAGCAATGGCATCTTCAAGACTTTTTCGAACCTCCGTCTGAAGACCTTCTCCAAAGAAGGCCTGGGCAACCCCGATTCTGAGTCCCTTGACCCCTTGTTTCAGATTTTTGGTATAATCCTTTTTTTCGATGTTTAGTGAGGTTGAATCTTTTTCATCATGACCCACAATGGCATTTAAAACCAGAGCGCAATCTTCCACATCTTTGGTAAATGGTCCGATTTGATCCAATGAAGATGCAAAGGCCACTAAACCATAGCGGGATACTAAACCATAGGTAGGTTTCATGCCCACTACACCGCAAAAGGATGCGGGTTGACGAATGGATCCACCGGTATCTGACCCGAGGGTAAAAAAGGCGGTATTCGAGGCAACAGCAACCGCTGAACCCCCACTGGAGCCACCGGGAACTTTGTTTAAATCCCAGGGATTTCTAGTGACTTTATAGGCAGAGTTTTCCGTAGACGATCCCATGGCAAACTCATCCATATTGGTTTTTCCCAAAAGAATCCCACCTTCTTCAATGAGCAGATTATAAACATGGGCATTGTATGGGGGATTAAAATTGTACAGCATTTTTGAAGCACAGGTAGTTAAAATTCCCTGGGTACAAAGGTTATCTTTAAGGCCATAGGGAATTCCTTCCAGCGGACTTTTCTTTTTTCTAGCTTTGAGTTTTTCATCCACAACCTTTGCCGCATGTAAGGCTTCCTCTGATTGAAGTCTTAAATAGGCATCGGTTGAACCTTCTACGCCATCAATACGGTTGATGACTGACTGAGTGACTTCGGTGACGGTAACCTCTTTTTTCTTTAGGAGGTCATTAATTTCATGTATTGTTTTCTGACTTAATTCCATTTTTGCCTCCTATTCCATAACCCGGGGAACTTTAAAGCACCCGGCTTCACTATCTGGTGCATTGGCCAATGCCTGTTCATTGGTTAAGCATGGTTTGACCACGTCCTCCCGGAAAACATTTTTTAACTGCAAAACGTGTTCGGTGGCTTTAACCTCAGAGGTATCAAGCTCACTGAGGGTTTGGGCATAATCCAATACGGCTCCCAGTTGATCAGCCAACGCGGTTACTTCGGCGTCTGTAAATTCTAAACGGGCAAGATTTGCCACGTAGGTAACATCTTCTCGTGTTAAACTCATATTGTTTCCTTTCTCTCTTACATTCAGTTCTTAAAATATCTCCTTATTATAAATCAAACTCACCCTGGGTGACAAGGGCTAAAAACTGGCTTTCATCAATGATTGTAATTCCCAACTCCTGGGCTTTGGTTTGTTTGGATCCTGATTTTTCCCCAACCAATAAATAATCGGTTTTTTTACTCACACTGGAGGATACTTTTCCGCCATTGGCTTCGATGAGGGTCTGAGCTTCTCGTCGCTCGAGAGTTGGCAGGGTTCCAGTCAAAACAAAGGTTTTTCCCTTAAGATTTTGAGACAGGGTTTTACTATCCTGGATCATATTCAGACCACAGGCCTGAAGACCTTTAATAATGGCGATATTTTTAGGTGTTTTAAAAAAATCAACAATTTCGATGGCCATTTTTACGCCAATATCAAAAATTCCGTTGAGTTCCTCTTCCTCTGCATGGCTTAGAGCATCCATTGATTTAAAATGCTCGGCCAATACCTTGGCCCCTCTGGCACCCACCAGAGGAATCCCCAAGCCATAAATGATTCGGGATAATTCTCTATTTTTTGAATCTTTAATAGCCGCCAGAAGCTTTTCCACTGATTTTTCTCCCAGTTTTTCCAATGTTATCAACACCTCTTTTTTTTCAAAAAGATGATAGATATCCACCGGATTCGTTACCAGATTTTGATCGATGACCAAACGCAGCACACCGGGACCCAATCCTTCAATATTCATGGCGTCCCGTGAGGTAAAGTGAATCAGCTTTCGAAATACCTGGGCAGGACAGGCCATATTGACACATTTAGTCACCGCCTCTCCTTCAATGCGAAAGGTGGGCTGTCCGCAAACCGGACAGGTCTTCGGCATTTCAAAAGCCACTTCACTGCCGGTGCGTTTTTCAAAAACCACATGATCAACTTCGGGAATAACGTCTCCCGCCTTTTGAATAATCACGTGATCGCCAATGCGGATGTCTTTATCCTTTATATTATCTTCATTATGCAGGGTTGCCCGAGCGATGACAGACCCAACCAGGGTTACCGGTCCAAGCTCTGCCACCGGTGTTAAAGCCCCGGTTCTGCCGACCTGTACCGTAATCGCATTTAGAATGGTTTCTGCCTGATCCGGTGAAAATTTATAAGCAATGGCCCAACGAGGGCTTTTGGTGGTATTCCCTAAAATTTCCCGCTGCTCCAGGTTATCCACTTTAATCACCAGGCCATCAATTTCAAAAGCCAGGTTTTTGCGTTCCACTTCCATTAAGGTTGTGTATTTAATAATATCTTCAATATCACTCATTTCTTTGACCTGACTGGTTTTAAATCCCAGTTCTTTTAAATAAGCCAGTGCCCGGGTATGGGTTTTTAGTCCGAATTGATCCGGGGTTTCCAGGTTAAAGATAAAAATATCCAGCGGACGTGATGCCGCCAGTTTTGGATCAAGCTGGCGAATGGATCCTGCCGCCGCATTTCTGGGATTGGCAAAGATATCATGATCTTCCGCTAACCGGCGCTGATTCAAATCTTCAAAATCTTGCTTGCCCATAAAAACTTCACCGCGAACTTCCAGAGTGATTGCCTCTTTTATTCGCAGCGGAATGGTTCGGATGGTTTTTAGGTTGGTTGTGACGTTTTCGCCAACTTCCCCATCGCCACGGGTAGCCCCCTGGACAAATAAGCCATTCTCATAATTAAGAACAACCGTTAACCCATCAAACTTATATTCCACCACATAGGCCGCATCAGGACAGGTTTGGCGCACCCGTCGGTCAAAGTCTCTGAGATCGACAGGATCAAAAGCATTACTCAGGCTGAGCTTTGGTCTGGAATAGATGACCTTTTCAAAACCTTCTGATGGTGTGCCGCCAACCCGTTGGGTTGGAGAATCCGGTGTGATCAGTTCAGGATGCAAATTTTCAAGCTTAATGAGTTCCTGCATAAGCTTGTCATAATCATAATCTGATATTTTTGGAGCATCCTCGATATAATAGGCACGATTATGTGATTCAATTTCTTCTCTCAACTGATTAATTCGGGTATTATCCATGTGTTATTTCCTATCTTTTTAAAACTTTTTTTATTCAGGCTTTTTCAACAAAGCCCGGATCCATTTTCTTAATTCCGACCCCGGGAAAGGCCACTGAAATCAAATTTTCTTTAACTTCAACTACGGTGCCAACGCCAAATTTCTTATGACGAACCTTGTCGCTTAGTCCAAAGCTGTTTTCGGTTGTTTGCCTGATGGCATGAGAAGAACGCCTTCGAATCGCAACCTTTGATTGAATCACCCGTTCGGAAAAGGTTTTTTTCTTTTTCGAATCCTGGCTGTCAATTTCCGGTTTGCGTTCATAACGCTGTTTATTTTCTACACAGACGTCGTCCGGAATTTCTTTAAGAAACCGTGATGGTGACTGGAGCTGTTTCCTTCCGTAAAGGTTTCGTTCTGCGGCCCAGGAAATATAAAGTCGTTTCATGGCACGGGTAATGCCCACATAACAAATCCGACGTTCTTCTTCAATTTCATCGGGAGAGTCCATGGCTCGACCATGAGGGAATATTCCTTCTTCAAGGCCCGGTAAAAACACAATTGGGAATTCTAACCCTTTGGCATTGTGTAAGGTCATTAAGAGAACTTTTCCCTGATCCCCATCATATTTATCGGTTTCCGAGGATAACGCAACGGTTTCAAGGTAGGCACTCAGGCTCAGATCATCACTGTTTTTTTCAAATTCAGTGGCCGAAGAGACAAGTTCCTGGAGATTTTCCAGACGACTTTCGCCTTTATCCATTTTCCCCAGCTCCAGCATTTCAATATAACCGGATTTTTCGATAACCCCGGTAATCAAAGCACTCAAACTGGCATCCGTTTTCAGCTCAGAAAGCTCATTCATTAACTCACTAAAAGCCCTTACCTTATTTCTAACGCTGGGACTCAGCTCGGGTATTTCTTCCACACGATGGAAGGCCTCCATCAGACTAAAACTTTTAAAGGCCGCATATTCTCCGATTTTTTCAATGGTGGCGGCGCCAATGCCCCGTTTAGGCACATTGACAATCCGCAAAAATCCCATATTGTCTTTGGGGTTACTTAAAACATTCAGGTAGGCAATGACATCCTTAATTTCAATTCGGGAGTAAAAGCCGGTGCCGCCAATGAGTTGGAAAGGCAGGTCTTCACGCATCAGAGCTTCTTCAAATAAACGGGACTGGGCATTGGTACGATATAAAATAGCAAAGTCCCCATAAATCCCATTACCTTCAAGAACCGTGTTTTTAATTTCATCCACAATAAATCGGGCTTCATCATAGCCCTGATTAAAGGAAGAGATCATGATTTTTTCATCACCAGTATTTTTGGTCCACAAAGCCTTTTCTTTACGTCCGGTATTTTGAGAAATAACGCTGTTGGCGCCGTCTAAAATCACCTGGGTCGAGCGATAGTTTTCTTCTAATTTAATAATTTTCGCGCCATTATAATCCTTCTCGAAATCAAGAATATTATTAATATCGGCACCACGCCAGCCATAAATACTCTGGTCATCATCGCCGCATACACAAAGATTATGGTATTTTGCAGCCAGCAGATTAACCAGCTCATATTGACTGTGATTGGTATCCTGATATTCATCAACTAAGATAAACTTAAATTTATTCTGATATTGTTCAAGAATTTCCGGGAAGCCTTTAAATAATACCAGGGTATTATAAATAAGATCATCAAAATCCATGGCATTATTTGCCTTAAGACTTTCCTGATAACACTTGTAGTAAACCCCAACTTTTTCTTTTCTAAAATCTCCGGCATTTTCTTTGCTATAAGCTTCGGGGCTGACAAAATTATTTTTAGCCGTTGACACTTCACCACCCACATATTGGTAGGTATAATATTTATCATTTAACTCCAGTTCTTTCACCAGAGTCTTATATAATCGTTTTTGATCATCCATATCGTAAATAACAAAATTATCATCGTATCCCAGCCACTGGCTATGAACTCGCATAATTCGTGCACACATGGCATGGAATGTGGACATCCAAATCCGCTTACTATCTTCAATATCCATTTTCGCAATACGATCACGCATTTCACCGGCAGCCTTATTGGTAAAGGTAATGGCTAAAATTTGTGAAGGCCAGGCTTGGCCTGTTTCAATGATATGGGCAATACGATGGATAATGGTTCGTGTTTTTCCAGATCCTGCCCCTGCTAATATCAGCAAAGGTCCGTTAATGGTTTCTGCCGCTTCTCTCTGCCGACTATTTAATCCGTCTAATAAACTCATAAATCCTCCTGTTTGCTTATTTTTAAAGCTACTCTCCTAGTACAGTTTTTATAAAATATAATTTTTTATCATCAATACTTTCTAAAACCTTGTTTCATTGCGTCCGAATCCATTCTCGATTCAACCATGCCAATAACCGTATGAAAAGTCAGTTCTTCATCCAGTCATTGCCATATCGGGAATAAACGCCTCTGGGCCAGTCAAGGCCCGATGTCTTTGAAGCTTGGGGTCATTCAACTATTTTCCGGTATCACCATTAAAAATCAGGGTTACTTTGGTGCCCTTATTTTCTTCGCTTTTAATGCTTATTTCCCCATGATGCTCATCCACAATCCACTTGGCAATGGATAGGCCCAGGCCAGTACCGCCTTCGGTTCGGGAACGGGCCTTATCCACCCGGTAAAACCGTTGGAACACATGATCAATTTCATTAGCCGGAATGCCAATACCCTGGTCAGTGACTTCAACGCAGATGCCCGGGGTTATTTTTTTCCCAACAATTCGGATGGTCTGGTTCTCATTGCTGTATTTAATGGCATTATCGAAGAGAATGACCAACAGCTGGGTGATCTGTTTTTCATCTCCGGTAAACATTAAATCCTCATCCAGAGTGTTAATAAAATGGATCCCTTTTTTTCCCGCCAACGGAGCCATTTTTTCAGTCACATTCTTAATCAAATAAGTCAAATCGATGGGTTCCCGCAAAACAACCACATCCCCGGAATCCGCTCTCGCCAAAAACATCAGATCCTCAACAATGCGATGCATCCGCTTAACCTCATCATAGGCGTTATCGACCCAAATCTTTTGGCTATCAACGGTTTCGTCACCACTGGCTTTGACAACTTCGAGATTGGTTTGAATCACTGCAATGGGAGTTCTAAGTTCATGGGAAGCGTCTGCTAAAAATTCCTGTTGACGCATCACACTTTTCTTAATGGGTATCAGTGAACGGCCCGATAAAAAATAACCGCCTAAAAAAGATAGGGAAGCTCCGACCAATACAGTCACACCAATCATTCGAAGAGCATTACTGAGAAGATTCCGTTCCGGCTCCATATTTTTCATGGCCTGAACAATTTTCAGCTCACCATTATTATTAACCACCATATAGGTGCAAATTTTATAATCTGTTCCCCCACTCTTGTAATTGCTGATGAAATACCGATCACGGTTTTCATTAAAATAATGAGCCGTGATCTCAACAAGTTGATTTTCTTCCACAGGAATTGAGGGTGATTTATCTAATACCTTGTAGTTTTGATTGAAAATAGCATAGGAGATATTGTTTTGAATAAGGCTTCGGGTATATTCAGCATACCCTTGTTTCTCTTCTTCTGTGGCATTTTGGTTATTCTGAACCCTTTCAAGGTATTCAATATTATTTGCCAACTGAGAACAATAAATTTCAAGATTATTATTCCCGTTGGTTTCAATATCTATACTGAGTACCACATAGAGAAAAATTGAAATAAATAAGAGGAGTCCAATCAGGACTCCTGTGTTCATTAATGTAAGACTGATTCTCAGTTTATTAAGGCTTAGCATTCTCCTTCTCCTTTAGAACATAACCTAAGCCCCTAATTGTCTTAATGGCTACCATTGATTTATCCAGCTTTTTTCTTAAATAGTGTACGTAAATTTCAACGCTGTTTTCCATGGCTTGACTTTCAATGCCCCAAATTCGATCAAGAATCTGTTCCTTAGAAATGGTCATCCCCGGATTTCTGATAAACATTTCTAAGAGTTGTGCTTCCTTGGCAGTCAGCTTATTTAATTTGCCTTCCACATAAAGTTCGCCGGTATTAATGTTCAAGGATATGTTTGCAAATGAAATCACATTGTCCTGATACACTTCCCAGGGGCGTCGCCCTAAAGCTCGGACCCGGGCAATTAACTCCTCGGTATTAAATGGCTTGACCAGATAATCATCCGCGCCCATATTAAGGCCATTAACTTTATCCTGGGTGTTGTCCATGGCGGTTAGCAGCAAAATAGGCACATTTTTCCCAGCTTCTCTAATGGAACTGAGAATTTCCAACCCTGTCATTCCAGGCAACATAATATCAAGAATAATAACGTCGTAAACATCATTTTCGCTTAAAAGTTTTCCCTCGATGCCATCGTTCACCACATCCACTAATATTTTGTTTTTTTCGAAGATTTTTCCCAATGCAGCTGCCAGGGGTTTTTCATCTTCAACTAAAAGAACACGCATCGATTTCCAACTCCTTTTTCCTGAACTGTATTTTCATGTCTAATTTCCCGGAAAAACCTCTTCTAATAGTTCATCCATGGGAAGAATGGACCCGTTATTTTTTGGTTCTTCCACAACCCGACGACATTCAAGGAAGATTCTGACCGCACCTTCGTAATTATCTAAAAAATTGTCTGAAGGCAAAATCCCACGATCCATCAAATGATAAATGAAAAGACCCATATAATACACTTTGTCCGGCTCAATGGTTTTTAAGTTTACATATTTAAAAAAGGCCGAAAGAGCATTATCTCCTTCTTCCAGGATGTTTCCGGCAATACGAACCCATTCTTCGGATAAGGTTTCGGTGACAGCCTCTTTCCAGCCAACCCATAGAATGGCTTTTGCCACAGATTCTTCATGGATATCTAATGATTCCTGAATGTCAATGGCTCCCTGGTTAAATGCTTCAATGATTTTAGGCGCATAATTGATTTTTCCCAGAGTATAATTCTTTCGCAGGCCTCCACCGGTTTCAATGATTTTACTTAATAGGAGATCACTTTTCTGAAGTTCCGTTTGGATCACATACCACTCATCATAAATACAGTAGGGCAAGTATCCCAGATCTGAAAAGATATGATTGACGATCCGACGAACCTCCAAATATTTTTCCCGTTTTCCCTGAATTTCTTTTTGTCTTTTCAGGAAACTTTCCATTTGATAGTAAAGATTATGCCGTTCAAAAAAACGTTCCATTTGAATAATGGTTTCCGGTTCCTCACTATAGAAAATCAATTCATCAAGATCACGATAGTCATCTTCCTGATTCCGTCCATTGTTCATAATCAATTGGAGATATTGTTTATTATCATAGGTCACCCGATTACAGGGATGATAAAGCCCATTGGGAAAGGTTTCAGTATATACAAAGAAAACCTGTCGGCTTCGTTTGAAGTAGATAATGTAACCCTTGGTGGTAAAAAATCCCCAACCTGTGTCACTTGGTTTATTGCCATGCTTAATACTAAACCCTTCGGTGTATAAGCAATTCTTCAATAGATAGGTTACAATTTTTTCGTCATTATCAATCCCCATATTCCGGAGATTCTGTCGATAATAGGCCCAAAGAAGCTCAATGGTGGTTCCCTTTGGATCAAACAGCGCTTCCAGGGTAAACATTTTTTCGCTTTTGAGATTTTTAACAATACATAGGAGTAAACAGTCCAAATGTATGGCTTCAATAAATTCCCCTGGCTTCAGCTTTTGAATATCTTCAAGGACGCGATCATTAAAATATTCCAGACTATCCTTTTTTCTTTTATCCTGAAGCTTGACGGTTTTCTGGTTAAAGCGATCCAGAGCATAGGCGATGGAAAACATTATTTTTTCTGATATAAGAGTGATCACAACACTTCTTTTGTTATTTGAATGATAATAAACATTTTTCAAACTGATTTCATTAATAATTTCAGAAGCCTCAACCTGATAATCAACGATGGTTTCTCGGGGAATGGGAATATAGATAAGTTTTGGACTTTCAATGGTTTCAATGATCAAACCCCTGCGGCTTATAAATACATTGGCCTTCACAAGTTCATCATCTTCGCCACAATTTATTTCGACTTCTTCCAGATAAATTTCATTTTGAATCATGTAAGCCATGAAATTCCGGTTTGTCTGCAAACCAAGTTTTGTCAAATTAGCTTCAAAACCATAAAGGAGAATCTTATATACAATCCGGACGATATCCTTTTGTTTGTCGATGCTTCGGTTTTGTGCCCCTTTAATAATGGTTTGATTTAAATTTGTTTTCGCTTCATAAAAGTTTGGTTCTATTGAAAAAAGGGCTTCTACCGCCAATAAAATAAGAAGATCGACATCTATTGAATCCATGCCATTCTTCTGGACATCTTTGTTTTTATTCAGATTAGCCATCATCAATTGATACATCTCATCCACTTTGCCAATGCCATTTTTGATAATCCCATGACAATCGGTGCAAAGAGATTCATATTTAATATTTAATTTTTCATTTTCTATTTTAAAACTTCGTTCAAAAAAACCGATAGTTTTTTCACATTTTTCACAAGGCTTTTTCATTTCTCTCAATCCTCCCAATAAGTTATGCTAAAAAACGCTATTAAAATAGGTTTTAAAAGGTTACTTCTTTACAGTTTCCGCCCATTATAATAATTGTCCCACCTATAGTTTACCATAAAACTTCACTTTTTTTGCAAAAAAAACAGAAAAGAGCAAACTAATTTAGCTTGCTCTTTAAGTCTTTTAAGAATGCTTATTAAATCATTTCCACAGAATCAATGGTTGCTCCGCCAAGACAGATGTTTCCTTGATAGAGAACAACCTCTTGTCCAGGGGTCACTGCTTTTTGAGATTCGTCAAACTCCACAAAAAGTCGATCCTCAGTCACACGAACCACAACCCCTTGATCGGATTGCCGATACCGGAATTTTGCCATACATTTAAATTCATTGGCAGGCGCTTTACCGTCCACCCAATTCATATCGGCAGCCTCCAGGGATTTTGAATAAAGGGCTGGGTGAGAATCACCTTGGACAACCACCAAGTCATTTTTATCTAAATCCTTATGGACAACAAACCAAGGTTCACCAGTTCCCTGTCCTCCGATGCCTAAACCTTTTCGTTGGCCCAAAGTGTAATACATGAGTCCCTGGTGGGTGCCTTTGACATTCCCTGCCAGATCGATAATATTTCCAGGTTGTGCCGGCAAATATTGACTTAGAAACTGAGTAAAATTTCGCTCTCCAATAAAACAGATACCGGTAGAATCCTTTTTCTTTGCCGTTGCCAGATTATTTTCAACTGCAATGCGGCGAACCTCATTTTTTGAAAGGTGTCCGATGGGGAATATCACATCTGCCAGTTCCTTTTGTCCTAGTTGACAAAGAAAATAGGTTTGATCCTTGTTATGATCAAATGCCCGTTTTAAACGGTATCGCTCGTTGACAAAATCAATTTGAGCATAGTGCCCTGTTGCCAAATAATCCCCCCCAACCACATTCATGGAATAATCTAAAAATCGTTTGAATTTAATTTCCTGATTACACATGACGTCAGGGTTAGGGGTTCGGCCTTTTTTATATTCTTCAAGAAAAAATGAAAAAACAGAGTCATAGTATTCCTTAGCAAAATTAACTGTATAATAGGGAATATCGATGGTATCACACACACGCCTGACATCATCATAATCCTCGGTGGCGGTGCACAAACCTGACGCGTCTTTTTCTTCCCAATTTTTCATAAAAACGCCGACGACGTCATATCCGCGTTCTTTTAAAAGTAGTGCTGCTACTGAGGAATCGACCCCTCCCGACATGCCTACAACAATTTTCATGTTTGGTACTCCTCCTCTGTTTTAGGTTTCACTTCTTTAATTAGCCAGTTCTTCTGCCATTTTTTTGGCTAACGCATTCAGGGCTAAAACATCCTCTTCATTGGGAGTTCCTTTTACCTTAACGATATCGCTGATGACATCAACCTTTGCTTCTTCAATAAAGGTATTAAAATTCTTTTCTGCTCCGCCGCTCCAACTGAAGTCTGTGAAAAATCCTGCCTTATGATTATCCACTCTAATTTCCGTTAATTTGTATAAGAGGTTTGCCATTTTAGGGAATATTTTACCGTAGTAAGCAGGTGCCCCCATGAGTAAGCCCTTATACTTCCAGATATCTGATACAATAAAGGAAATGTCTGTTTTTGAGACATCAAACAATTTAACCTCTTTTACGCCTTCATTTTTTAAAGCAATTGCCAGCGTTTCTGCTGATTTCTGCGTGCACCCATACATTGAACCATAGACAATGACAACCCCAGGTACCGTTTCTTTTGAGCTCATTTTCACATACATATCCAGGACATATCCTGGGTTCGTTCGCCAAATCAGTCCGTGAGCTGGACAAATAGTAGCAATTTCAAGATCCCCTAGTTTTTCCAGAGCTTTCAGCGCTTGTCCAGCCACCTTCCCGATAATGCATGCAAAATAGCGTCTGATCGGGTTTTCAAAGTCGGCTAAGTCATTTTCATCGTCAAAAATGCTGCCTACAGGCGCTTTAAAACTTCCAAAAACATCCATTGAAAAAAGGATTTTATCCGTAGTATCATAGGTGACCATGGATTCTGGCCAATGGACCATTGGCGTCATAAAAAACTGAAGGGTATGCTTCCCAAGAGAAAGCGTTTCCCCGTCCACAATTTCAACGAGGTTTTGATCTATGTTATAGAAATTTTTCATAATAGGGAAGGTTTTTTTATTCCCCACAATTTTCATATCGGGATAAATAGCTAACAATTCCGTAATTCCACTGGAATGGTCCGGTTCCATATGGTTTAAAATAAGATAATCAACTTTTTTATCTCCAATGATTGATTTAATCTTATCTATATATTCATCCTGTTCAATGGATTTAACTGCGTCAATAACTGCAACTTTTTCATCATTAATGACGTAGGCATTATAGGAAATACCTTCTTGATCGATGGGCCACATTGCTTCGAAAAGCGTTGTCTGATAATCATTGACCCCAACCCAAAAAACATCTTCTTTAATTTTTACTGCATTCATCTTTTCACCACTTTCTATTGATTTCTCCACCCTAAATATAACCTTTATCACCAAATTATTCAAGAGAAAAAAAAAGACAATCAAGTTTATTCACTTAATTAGCCTTATTTTTGTTCTCACCTTAATGAATTTACAACGTAAAAAAGAGGTACTCGATGTACCTCTTTTTTAAGAAAATTAAGAAAGGAAATTAAAACGTTTTCACACCATATGTGCATTATAACCGATTACATATGAAAAATCCAGTACTTTTTTACTTTCTTAATCAATAAAAATGCTTTAAGTGGTTATTCCAGATTTTTACCCTGTATTTCATTAACCCTTGGGAAAAACCTATGCTATAATGATTTTATTACACTATCTATCTTGTATTGAAGGGAGCTGGTAAAATGATTGAAAAAGATGATCTTACTACAACCGAAAGTTCTGACACAAGCTCAACCTGGAGCGAAAAAGAAATTAAAGCTGAATTGCGACGTATGTTTTTAGGAGGGGATGATTGGACTAAAGAAGCCTGTATGGGTTATTTTCTAAAAGCCTGTCAAACCTCAAACCTTGATAAGGAAACCATTCAGGATCTTGCCTTAAACCTCTATCGCCTTTTTGATGAATTCTCTATTAATGAGGCAAAAAATTTATACTACAGTGAATGCCATTCTATTTTATCCGGACGAATTAATAACAGCTAAATACTTCAAAATAAAAATGGCTGTCTCATCTTTGAGACAGCCATTTTTATTTTCTCTTTTTTTAAGGGTGACCCACATGAACCATATTCGGATATACCTGCTGTAAAAAGATATCCGGATAAGCACGATCTAAAACTTCTCCAATAGTACTTGTTGCCGGGATGTTGTTAATGCGTTGATTCCAGCGGTTCACCGCCAAAGCGGATATGCTCATGTTTAATACCATAAAAACAACGAGCATCCAAGTCAATACCACCCCAATTTTTTGGGGTATTTTTTCAATATATTTGGATAATACCGGATAAATTTCTTTCACCCACAGGAGACCCAGAAATCCCCAATAAAACGAATATCTTAAACTGGTTCGTCCTCCAAAATTAAAGGGTAATTGGCTATATTGCCAGGAAACCGTTCCTGTGACATATTGTTGGATTAAACTGCTCAGAAACTCAAACCCGCCACCTAAAACCATGCTTAGAAGAAAAACGACATACCATGGTTTTTTAGTAAAAGGGTGCAGCACCAGGGTTAATACCACAGCTCCGAAACCATAAACCGGATTAAAGGGCCCATAAATAACCCCCTGGCGGCTTTGAATATAACCGCTGTTGACTAAACAAAACAGAGTTTCAACCACTACTCCTAAAAAACAACCAATCATAAAAACCCAAAACAACTTGTAAAAATCAATGCCTGAAGCAAATGATTTTCCGCTTTTTTTACCCATAAATTCTCCTCTTCAAATGAATACCTAATACCTGCCAGAATCTTACTGTAAATTAAGCTTTATTTAAAAGCAATGATTGATCGTTGGTTAACTACATTGCCGAGTATGCTGTGTAAATATCAAAAACGGGTAACATAATTGCCGCTAATATAAAAAGGACTGCCCCACCCAAAACCATCAAAATTAACGGTTCTATGGCCGTACTTATTAATTTAATGCTGTCCTTGACTTCATCATCGTATATCATATTGATCTTATCTAAAACCTCCGGCAACGACCCCGAGGCTTCCCCGATATTAACCAACTGACAAAACAGACTTGGAAAAATCACGCTTTCTTCCATGGCTTGAGCTAACCTTGACCCGCCTGAAATCTTTTTTCCAAGCTTTTTCACTTCTTCTTTAATCACTCGATTTTCTGATATCCCTTCCAACCGATTAAGGGCAGATAAAAGATCAATACCACTTCTGAGTAGCATCGATAGGGTCTTTGAGAGAAGAACCAGACAGCGTTTTCCATTAAACCTTCCAACCCCCGGTAATCTGATTTTCAAATAATCCATGACCATGGCCACCCTAGGAGTTTTAAGTAATATTCCAGCAAAGAATATGGATCCCATAATAAAAAGCAGGATTAGGGGCCAGCCCTGAATTAATGTTTGGCTTAGACCCAAAAGAATCCGTGTTGGCTCTGGAAGTTCGGCGTCCATGGCTTCAAACATAGCCACAAAGGTTGGCAGAACACTGGTAAGAAGAAAAACAATGACCAATACAGCTACAAATACAAGAATGCAAGGATAAAAAAGAACCTGGCGTATTTGACGCTGATTTTTATCTTCCGTTTCGTAGTGCTCAGCCATTCCCAAAAGGATTTCCGATAGATTCCCGCTTATTTCACCGGCTTCAACCATAAAAATAAAAAGGCCGGGAAAAGATTTTGAATAAGCTGCCATGGCCTGGGAAAGGCCTTCCCCAGATTGAATCCGCTGACATACTCCATTAATATCCTCGGAAAAACCGCGATCTTTAGTTTGATTCCTGAGCAGTTCCAAACACCGGGCAATGGGAACTCCGGCACTGAGGACAATATGAAATTGTCTGCAAAACCGGCTGAACTCTTTGATTTTTACCCCTCTGGGTCTAAAATTCAGATTCTTATTTAAATAAAGCAACGCGCTCTTTTCTTCTGTGATTTCCAGGACCAGAAGATTTTGATTGTGAAGTACAATGGCCGCCTCCCGTTTTGATGTTGCCCGAAGAGTTCCCAGAATGATCTCTCCCAATGGATTCTTCGCCTTATAGGCAAATGTTTTATACATACGGTCCACTAATGATGCCATTCATTTTCAAATACCAATATTTCCATTCCTTCGGCTAAAGAAGTTTCACCACTTAAAATATGTTGCTTTAAGGATTCTTCAATGGGAATTAACCCTTCCTCCAAAGCAATTTTACGAATAAGATCATAATTTTTCCCCAGACTGATGGCTTCACGAATGCTCCTTGTCATTTTCAGCACTTCCTGAACGGCTATACGCCCCAGATACCCTGTGCCATGGCACAACGAACATCCACCAGGGTAATACAGCCTAAGTTCTTCAACCGATGCTCCCAGCAGAATTTTTTCTTCAATGGCTGCAAAGCCTTCTTTGCGACAATTTGGACAAAGCCTTTTAATGAGCTTTTGAGATATAACTCCCCGAATAGCAGAAGACAATAAATATAATGGAACTTTCATATCCATTAATCGTGTAATAGAGGCGATGGCATTATTGGTATGAATGGTGGACAAAACCAAATGTCCGGTAATTGCCGCCCGGGTGGCAATGGCTGCGGTTTCTTCGTCACGAATTTCCCCTACCATGATGACATTGGGATCCTGACGTAAAATAGAGCGGAGTCCCAAAGCAAAGGTCAGACCTGTTTTTTCATTGACCTGAATCTGATTGATATCCTCCATCTGAAATTCCACAGGGTCCTCAATGGTAATAATATTTTGATTTTCACAATTCATTTCGTTGAGCAAGCTATAAAGGGTTGTGGTTTTTCCGCTGCCGGTGGGGCCAGAGGCCAAAATCATTCCATGAGGGGACTCCATAATTTCTTTTACCAGTTCCTCCTGCTCTTTTGAAAAACCCAAATCTTCAATTTTCATTAAAAATTTATGCTGGTCCAATAATCGCAAAACAATCTTTTCTCCATTAATGGTTGGTAAAATCGATAGTCGCAGGTCAATTTGTCGTCCTTCAACATTGGTTGTAAACGCCCCGTCCTGGGGAAGGCGATGCTCTGCAATATCGCACTCTCCTAAAATCTTTAATCGAGTGACTAAGCCTCGCCAGGTTTCTTCATCCAGGCGCATCATCAGCTGGAGTATCCCATCAATTCGAAGGCGTATTTGTATTTTTTCTGAATAGGCCTCAATGTGTATATCACTGGCACCTCTGGAAACACCTTCTTCAATAATTTTATTAACCAGGGTAACGATCAAAGGTTCTTCATTGTTGCTTTTGGTTTGCCCAATCTTATAAACGTCATTTTCTTCAGGCACTCGGTTTTGACTATAATATTTGTGAATTAGTCTCAGAATGCAGTGCTTCTCAGTCACCAATATTTTAAGTCGCTTTTTCGCAATTTGCTGCAAACTTCGAATCGCCTCTTCATCCGTTGGATCGGCCATTAAGAGAATTAAACTTCCTCCATCCGATTGATTAAGCGGGAAGATTGTAAACTCCACAGCTTGTTCCTGAGTAATCAATGAAAGCGACCTTGGATCCATTAGATCCCGATTGGGATCGTAAACTTCAAACCCCCATTCTTTATGGAAAATCAAAAGTAATTTTTCAGGAGCAATGATCCGATCCTGGAGCAATACATCTAAAACCGAAACCCCTGCTCTTTGGGCTTTTGGTATTCTGAGTGCAATGTCCTGCCGTGTGATTTCTTTATTTTTTAGAAGCATTTCCAAAACCAACTTATTTTCTTTCATCACACCTCCGATTAATCAAGCTACTTGAAGTATAACTGATTTAATAGAGAATTTCTATAAAAAAAACTGCTATTACAGCAGCTTTTTGGATTTTCCTACACATCAAATTTTTTTCGGATACGGAGCCCTAATTTTTGCGTCAAAATTCACCATAAAAGATTAATCCCCAAATTTATGAAAAAACCATGTCTTTACCAATTGAGTCAACAATATATAGCAGATCAACATAAAAGCCAGCAAAATCCAATAAAGTGGTGGTAGTGGCACAAACCCCAGTGTTGTGGCTAAAGGTGAAACGGTCAGCCAAGCACCTACTGAAACAATGATGATAGAGGAAATAATCAGAGGCCAACTCGCTCGACTTTGAAAAAAAGGGATTTTATTTGTCCGAATAACATGAATAATCAGGGTTTGAGTAAAAAGTGATTCTACAAACCAGCCAGTATGAAACAAAGCAGGATTATCCCAGCAATTAAACACATAAAGCATGATAAAGAATGTCAGGTAATCAAATATTGAACTTATTGGACCAATGAATAAAATGAATTTCTGGATTCCGCTAATTTGCCATTGACGGGGTTTCTTCATCCAGTCAGCATCAACCTGATCCACAGGGATGGTCGTTTGTGAAAAATCATACAACAGATTATTGGTCAAAACCTGTATTGGCAACATTGGCAGAAATGGCAGAAATGCACTTGCCCCTAAGACACTGAACATATTACCAAAGTTAGAGCTTGCCGCCATCCTGATATACTTAATAATGTTTCCAAACACTCGGCGACCTTCCATTACGCCTTGCTCTAATACTAATAAGTTATTATCCAGAAGAATAATATCTGAGGATTCCTTGGCAATATCCACTGCACTGTCCACAGAAATTCCTACATCTGCAACCTTTAAGGCTGGTGCGTCATTGATCCCATCACCCATAAAACCCACAACATGACCATTGCTTTGTAAGGCATGAATAATTTGTTCTTTTTGATTTGGTGCAAGCTTAGCAAATATACTGGTTGTATTTACCGCTTCAGCAAGCTCCGTCTCATCCATTTTTTCAATTTGGGAACCGACCAGAATTTTATCAATGGAAAGGCCAACTTCCTTACAAATATAAGCCGTTACAATCTCATTATCCCCTGTCAGAATCTTAACATCTACTTGCAATGCGTTTAATTTTTTCAATGCCTCTGAAGCCGATTCTTTTGGCGGGTCAAGAAAGGATAGAAATCCCAGAAGAACAAGTTCCGCTTCATCTTCAACTTCGTAAACAGGCAAATCTGGAGCACCCGGTAATTCCTTATAGGCTAAGGCAACTTCACGAAATCCCTGACTGTTCAAATCACTCACTATTTTTTTTGCATTTTCTTTGTATTCAGGTAGCATAGGAAAGATTTTACCGTCAATTTCAACACGGTTACAGCACTCCATTATTTCTTCCACAGCACCTTTACAGATCAGTGTATTTAAACCAGTTTCATCCTCCATAATAACCGACATCCGTTTCCGTATAAAATCAAAAGGAATCTCGTCAATCTTATTGTATTTCACGTTTGCTTTCAGAGTTTCTTCCAGTTCACCATGATCCAGAATAGCTTCATCTAAAAGGTTTTTTAATCCGGTATGATGGTAACTATTAAGGTAACCATAATGCAATACTTTAGTGCTTGGTTCTCCACGTACATCGATATGCTTCTCAAGTATAATCTTACCCTCTGTGATGGTACCGGTCTTATCGGTGCACAATAAGTCCATTGCTCCAAAGTTCTGAATGGAGTTCAGACGCTTGACGATTACCTTTTTTCGGGACATCATAATTGCACCCTTTGAAAGGTTTACTGATACGATCATTGGCATCATTTCAGGAGTTAAACCCACTGCCACTGCCATGGCAAATAGGAAAGCTTCCAACCAATTTTGTTTGCTAATCCCATTTATAAGGAATACAATTGGCACCATAACCCCAATAAAACGGATCATCAACCAGGTGAATCCGTTTATTCCTTTATCAAAACTAGTCAATTCCCTTTTTTCTACAATACTGGCTGCCAATGAACCGAAATATGTTTTTTCTCCGGTGTGGATGACGACAGCCAAAGCCGTTCCACTCACTACATTTGAACCCAGAAAGCACAAATTATTCAGCTCAAGTGGGTTATTCAAGTCTTTTGGGGATGGATCAGCGTTTTTCTCAACAGGCAATGCTTCCCCTGTGAGAGCCGCCTGATTTAGGAATAAATCTTTTGCGGATAAAACTCTTACATCTCCTGGGGTCATATCTCCTGCAGATAAACGAATAATATCCCCAGGCACCAACATCTTAAGGGATATTTCTTTTTCTTTCCCATCCCGGATGACATCCGCCTTATTGCTAACCATTTCTTTAAGTTTTTCTGCTGTATGATCTGCACGGAGCTCTTGGAAAAAGCGGAGGACAACGCCTAATACTACCATTGTTAAAATGACAAGAGTCGCGCGTATATCCCCGGTCAGATAAGAGATAAATGCCAGTACTGAGAGTAAAATAACTAAGGGATTCTTTAAATTATTAATAAAATGCACAAACACTGATTGACGCTTTTCTCGAGCGATTTCATTAAACCCATACTGCTTTATTCGAGAATCGGCTTCATCTTCACTTACTCCTGTTAATTGAGTATTAAGTTTCTTAAGAACGACATCTGTATCTGCGACTGCCATTTCTAGTAGTTCAGCGGAAAAAGATATTTTTTTCTCCTTATGTGGACTTTCCGGTTGATGCACTTGAGGTGCGGACATTTTTCTGGACTTATTCATGCCGTTAAACCAATACTACGTCTATAAGCTACAGGACTCATTCCCCCTAGCGAAATCTTGATTCGGTTCTCATTATACCACCTAAGATAGTTACTGAGTTTATTGATAAACTCAACAATGGAAACATTTTTCCATGATCGACAATAAAACATCTCCACTTTGAGCCTCCCAAAAAAACCTTCACATGCAGAATTATCTGGCGAACAGCCCTTCCTGGACATGGATCTGATCAATTTAGCATTCTCCATTCTTGATATCCATCCCGGCCAACGATAATCGACTAAAGAAAAGGGATTGCTCCCTTTCCCTCGTCTAAGAACCGTACGTGAGAGTTTCCCGCTCATACGGCTCAAGCATTTCCTCACCTTTTCAGGCGGCATTCAGTGAGTTTAAGAACAT